>ENA-UZWV01001080-UZWV01001080.1-metagenome-genome-assembly--contig:-Day-3-1m-contig-1080_pt1 | contig 86983 bp, 85 predicted proteins | sample MGYA00260342_ERZ794902 | MGnify/ENA metagenome assembly ERZ794902
CCGTGATGAGCGATCTGCGGTGGCAGATATAACATATCCCCTGGCTCTAACACCCATTCTTCGCTTGGGGCAAAATCTGCCAATATTTTTAATCCAGTGTTATCCGCTAGCGCAGTGTGCTCATCACATTGCTGACCAATCTGCCAGCGGCGCTTGCCTGCACCCTGCAGCAAAAACACATCGTAGTAATCAAAATGTGGTCCAACACTGCCGCCGTCTTCAGCATAGCTGACCATAATATCGTCGAGACGCCACGCGGGTAGAAAATCAAACTTTCCGAGCAGCTCTGCCACTTCCGGAACCCATAGATCAACCGCTTGAACAAGCAGCGTCCACTGACTTTCCGGAAGGTTGGCAAAGCGCTCTTCGTCAAACGGCCCGTGCTCGAGCTGCCAGTCACTGCCGACCACTAGCCGTGATTCAACCTCGGGTTCAAGAGCCAGACCTGCAAGTTCATCTGCATCAATCGGCGGTTCAAAGTTTGGTATGGCCCCGCGTATTAGTAGCGGTTTTTTTTGCCAATAATTGGCCAAAAAGTCTGCCGGGCTGATTTCGCCAAGAATGCTCTCTAAAGGCTGCATAAATCTAGATATTCTTCGCTTGATCGGCGGCATTGCCTATATAAGACGCAGGTGTCATTGCCTTGAGCGCCGTCTTGGCGTCTTCGGGCATATCCAAGGTGTCAATAAAGGTTTGAATGGTAGCCTGATCCATCACATTGCCACGAGTCAGCGCTTTGAGTTTCTCATAAGGCTCTTCGATGCCGTAGCGACGCATTACCGTTTGAATCGGTTCAGCTAATACTTCCCAACTGTTATTCAGATCCGCGGCAAGCTTTACTTCATTTAGCTGAAGTTTGCTCATACCCTTATTAAGCGATGCGTAGGCAATCATAGAATAGCCGAGACCAACGCCCATATTGCGCAGCACTGTGGAATCGGTCAGATCGCGCTGCCAGCGTGAGATCGGTAGTTTAGCGGCTAGGTGGCCATAGAGGGCGTTGGCAATACCCATATTGCCTTCAGCGTTCTCGAAGTCGATTGGATTTACCTTGTGCGGCATGGTCGAGGAACCCACTTCACCGGCAATGGTTTTTTGCTTGAAATAGCCGAGGGAAATATAGCCCCAGATATCCCGCGCATAATCGATCAAAATTGTATTCGAGCGAGCCAGACCATCAAATAGCTCAGCCATATAGTCATGGGGTTCAATCTGAGTGGTGTAAGGGTTGTAGTCGAGGCCTAACTGCTCAATAAAGTCTTTGGCAACCGCTTGCCAGTCAATTTCTGGATAGGCCGAAAGGTGCGCGTTGTAGTTGCCCACAGCACCGTTAATCTTACCCAGCATGGGGACCGCTGCAATCTGTGCGATCTGACGCTCCAGCCGGTAAGCCACATTGGCCATCTCTTTACCCACAGTGGTAGGCGAAGCTGTCTGACCGTGAGTACGAGCGAGCATTGGGGCATTAGCATAATCACGACCCATGGCGGCTAATTGTTGATGAATCTCTTGCAGGGCCGGCAGGACTATAGTGTCGCGGCCTTCTTTGAGCATCAGAGCGTGAGACAGATTATTGATATCTTCAGAGGTGCAGGCAAAGTGGACAAACTCACTCACCGCATTGAGCTCAGCGTTATCGGCAATGGTTTCTTTAATCAGATATTCCACAGCTTTTACATCGTGATTGGTGGTGCGCTCAATTTCTTTAATGCGCAGCGCCTGCTCGAGAGTGAAATCATTTGCCAGCTGGTCTAACAGACTATTTGCAGCAGTAGAAAAAGGCGCCACTTCAGCAATGCCGGGATGCTGGGAAAGGTACTGCAACCAGCGAACTTCAACTATGACGCGATAGCGAATCAAACCATATTCACTAAACACATTGCGCAGCGATTCAGTTTTGCTGCTGTAGCGGCCATCGATAGGGGAAACAGCGGTCAGAGAAGAGAGCGGGATACTGGTCATTAAAAGTCCAAATAGGGGTCGTTAATTAAGCCGCGTATAATAGCGGAATCAATAGGGGATTTCAGATTATTTACGTCCCCGTGGGCAGGGCGCAGACATCAAGCTGGGCTAGTTTTTTAACGCTCGTATCAAAGCTTGGCGATAAACCACCAGATGATATCGTTTGCCGCCTAACTGGCGCCAGAGAAAGGCACTTCGGACTGCGGCAAACAACAGGCAGCGAATGCGCTCGGCAACACCGGGTTGCTGCAGATAAATGGGATTACCCTTGACCTGAATACGCTGGCTCAGAGTGCTAATGGTCTGTTGATAGAGGGCGGCAATATTGGCAAACACATTGTCGTGAATAACTGAGAAGTGCTCAGCTTGCCGAGTGGCGTTGTCTATGCCCTCGGCAATATTTTGCAACATCACTGGGCGGCTATTGAGCTGCCGTTCGATACTTAACACAGCAATAGTTGAAACCAGGGTAGTGGCTCTAAATAGCTCCGAGTCCTTGTGTTCGCCAAGCAGCACCGTCATGGCCTCTACACCGGCTTCAAGGTTCTGCTCTGAGCCGAAGAGATCCGCTAAGGATTCTGGATTTTGATTGAGCAGAGCGCCGATACAGACTTCCATCTCTGCCGTTGAGGCTTCTCCTGTATTGGCTAGCTGATCAACTAAATAACAGGCCTGAAATACCGCAGCCAATGCCATAGCTTGATCATGAGTGGGCTTAGCGAACATCAGTTGCTGCCACTTGACCATTCCAAGTAGCTTCAATAATACCGCCACCGAGACAGTGATCAGCCTGATAGAAGACTACCGATTGCCCCGGTGTGATAGCGCGCTGCGGCGTATCAAACAGCACCTCACAACCGGTGGCGGTTGGCGTCACCAGACATTCTTGATCCGGCTGTCGATAGCGCGCCTTGGCCATACAGCGAAACGCAGAGCTGGGTGTGCCATTGATCCAATTAATTCCTTCAGCGCGCAGCTGATCGGTAAATAGCAGCGGATGTTGCGCACCTTGACCGACAATCAGACGATTATTAGCGAGATCCTTTTGCAACGTAAACCAAGGTTCATCGGGACTATTTTTAACGCCTCCAATGCCCAAGCCCTGACGCTGGCCGATGGTGTAGAACATCAAGCCCTGATGCTGCCCAATCACCACACCCTCTGGTGAAACCATTTCGCCTGGCTGTGCGGGAATATACTGTTCGAGAAAATCTTTAAAACGGCGCTCGCCAATAAAGCAGATACCGGTACTGTCCTTTTTTGTCGACGTCACAAAGCCTTGCTCTTCGGCAATTCGACGTACCTCAGGCTTTTCTAGTTCACCCACAGGAAAAAGCGATTTGGCAAAGGCACTTTGTTCCACTGCATGGAGAAAATAGCTTTGATCCTTATTGCCATCCAACCCTTTGAGCAACCGAGTCTGACCATCCACTTCAGCAAGGCGGGTGTAATGGCCTGTGGCTATGGCGTCGGCCCCAAGAATCTGGGCGTAATCCAGAAACACTTTAAATTTGATTTCGCGATTACAGAGAATGTCAGGATTTGGCGTTCGGCCGGCGCGATACTCCTCGAGAAAGTGTTCGAAGACATTGTCCCAGTAGTCAGCGGCAAAATTCGCCGTGTGCAGAGTAATGCCAAGCTTGTCGCAAACCTGCTGAGCATCGGCAAGATCAGCCTTGGCAGTGCAGTATTCTGTCTCGTCGTCTTCATCCCAGTTCTTCATAAACAGGCCTTCGACGCTGTAACCCTGCTCCATTAAAAGCAGTGCCGCAACTGAAGAGTCGACGCCACCAGACATGCCAACTATGACTTTTTCTACTTTACGCATATTTACCAAGTGAATTACTGAGAGAGGGTTTTAGGCCTTTGATAACAGGGCCACTACTATAAAGCGTTGCGGAATATTTCCATAGGAAAAACACGCTTGGCCAAATAATCATCCAGACAACTGATTACTCCTGGACTGCGCAACTGCTCAAGATTTTGTTGAATCTCTTCGTAGCTCATCCACAGGGCATAGTCTATATCCGGATCAATTACTGCAGCCTTGTCGAACTCTAACGGCTTAGCGGCAAAGGCCAAGCGATAGTAAGTAATACCGCTGGTCTCATTAAACGACGTTAGGAATCCGAGAAAGCCTGTAAGCTCAACATGCCAACCGGTCTCTTCAAGAGTCTCGCGAATCGCAGCTGCTTGAATATCTTCACCGGGTTCCACGTGACCAGCTGGCTGATTGATTACCTGACGGCCAAATTTGGTTTCTTTGACCATCAAAAATTGGCCCTCGCGCTCAACGATGGTGGCGACCGTGAGATGTATTTGATTGGGCACGTCTAAGATCTCCGTTTGTGTGAGGCGCTTTTATAACTTGACCTCTTTTTTGCTGGCCTTTTCGACCTTGGCTTCCCAGCCTCGGGGAGGTGCACAGTTTCAATACGATGTTCCCCGGGAGCAATATCTGTGACTTTCCAGTCGCCAATTGCAGCGCGAACTAAGCGTAAAGTTGGCAGTCCGACCGCTGCTGTCATTCGCCGAACCTGCCGATTGCGGCCTTCATTAAGAGTTAGCTCTATCCAGCTATCAGCAACATTCTGTCGCTCCCTAATCGGTGGAATACGCGGCCACAAATTGGGTGGATCCATCAGTTTGCAGGCAACCGCAGCGGCTGGGCCATCTTTAAGGCTGACACCAGCAATAAGCTCAAGGCAGTGCCTTTCAGTGGCTGTGCCCTCAACCTGAGCCCAATAGGTCTTATTGAGTTTGAATTTGGGGTTGCTAATTTGAGCCTGAAGTTGACCATCATCGGTCAATAGAAGTAAGCCCTCAGAATCGTAATCGAGCCGACCAGCGGGGTAGACCCCCTTGGTTTCAATAAACTCAGATAGGGTTTTTCGTGCCTCTGAGTCGGTAAATTGGCTCAGCACATGAAAGGGTTTATTGAAGAGGACTAGTTTAGACACAAATTTCTCTGATTTTTTCCTATTGTAAATGAAACAGGGTTACAAAAAAGGGTCGAAATGATGCTAAAATGCGCGCAATTGGTAAATCTTTTACAAATAACATTAACCCCGCGGAGACAATAATGGGATATCAGCATATCCAGATACCCGAATCTGGTAAAAAAATAACCGTAAATTCAGACTTTTCACTCAATGTTCCAAACAATCCAATCGTGCCTTTTATTGAAGGCGACGGCATTGGCGTCGATATTACTCCAGTAATGATCAAAGTGATCGACGCAGCAATCAAAAAAGCCTACGCCGGTGAGAGAGAGATCTCTTGGATGGAAGTGTACTGTGGTGAGAAAGCCGCTGAACTTTACGAAGGTGACTGGTTCCCAGCTGAGACATTAGAAGCAGTTAAAGAATTTGCGGTTTCGATCAAAGGTCCTTTGACTACTCCTGTAGGCGGCGGTTTCCGCTCGTTGAACGTGGCTCTGCGTCAAGAGCTGGATCTATTTGTTTGCCAGCGTCCAGTGCGCTGGTTCCAAGGCGTTCCCTCTCCCGTTAAGCAGCCGAACAAGGTTGATATGTGCATCTTCCGTGAGAACTCAGAAGACATTTATGCAGGTATCGAGTGGAAAGCTGGCAGTGAAGAAGCCACTAAGGTCATCAAGTTCCTCCAAGAAGAGATGAGCGTTACTAAGATTCGTTTTGACGAGAACTGTGGTATCGGTGTTAAGCCTGTATCAGAGCAGGGCACTAAGCGTCTTGTTAGCAAAGCGATCCAGTACGCGATAGATCAAAACAAGCCATCTGTGACTATTGTTCACAAGGGCAATATCATGAAGTTCACCGAGGGTGCATTCTGCGATTGGGGTTATGAAGTCGCTCGCGAGCAGTTCGATGCACAGCCTCTGGACGGTGGCCCTTGGCACGTCGTTAAGAATCCAAACACTGGCGAAGACATTGTTATTAAAGATGTGATTGCCGATGCGATGTTGCAGCAGATTATTCTGCGTCCCGATGAGTACAGCGTGATTGCTACGTTGAATCTCAACGGCGACTATATTTCTGATGCACTGGCCGCTCAGGTCGGTGGTATCGGTATTGCTCCAGGCGCTAACCTGTCTGATGACGTGGCTATCTTTGAAGCCACTCACGGTACTGCACCTAAGTATGCTGGCCAAGACAAAGTCAATCCTGGCTCACTGATCTTGTCAGCTGAGATGATGCTGCGTCATATGGGATGGGGCGAAGCTGCTGACCTAGTGATCAAAGGTATTGAAGGCGCAATCTCTGAGAAGAAAGTCACTTATGATTTCGAGCGACTAATGGACGACGCAACATTGATGTCTTGTTCAGAGTTTGGCGATGTGATGATTGAAAATATGTAATTGCTCGCTAGTAAGAGCAGTTTAGTGCGATAAAAAGACCGGCTTCACAGCCGGTTTTTTTATATCTATTGCTTATTGTTTTAGATAGTTAGCTTCCATAACCCCTTTCAAAGAGTAGTCTTTTATTCCGCTGCTCAAAATAGCCGCTTTAGATATCAGTTTTAGAAATGTGCTCTTTTGTAGTATCGCTACTTTTTTGCGGTTTCGGTGCCTCACCGGGAATTATATTGACCGCGTGACGGCCATTTTTACCGTGCTCCACGTCATAGGTAACGCGTTGAAAACATTTGAGGGTCTTGTAACCTTCCATGATGATGTTTTGATGATGAGCAAACAGTTCTCGCTCACCATTGTCAGGCTCTATAAAACCGAACCCTCGGTCGTTGCTAAACCACTTAACTCTACCTGTGTCTGCCATGCTTTTTGTCTCTCCATATTGTACTTTCCCATTCCGTTGTAAAAAGACAAGATGTTACAAGCTGCGCCCACTTTAAATAGTTGAATATCCCTGTCAAGATCGCTCATCGTTTAGCAGAATCAGCAATCTGATGTAAGATGAATGCCGTACCCTATATGTAAACTAGATGGCAAAAATTGTATGAGCAACGAAAAAAATCCGCCGGCTTGGCAACATGATGGCAATACTGTGGTCGAAACGGAAAGGCCCAAATTAAAGAAGCCATCAATGTTCCAAGTCGTGTTGTTAAACGACGATTACACACCGATGGAATTTGTCGTCGAATTACTGGAAAAGTTTTTCTCAAAGACGCGCGAGAATGCTACGCGCATCATGTTAAGTATTCATACCGACGGAAAGGGCGTCTGTGGCATCTATACTAAGGATGTGGCAGAGACGAAAGCGGGCACAGTTAATCAGTACTCGAGGGATCACCAGCACCCGCTTTTATGTGAAGTAGAACCCTGTAACGATGAAGAAGAGTAAAGACTATGCTAAGTAGAGAACTGGAAGTTACCCTCAATCTGGCGTTCAAGAGTGCCAGAGACAAGCGTCATGAATTTATGACTGTAGAACATCTGTTACTGGCATTGCTGGATGATGCCTCTGCATCAAATGTGCTCAAGGCCTGCGGTGCTGATATCAGCGTGCTGCGGCAAGACCTTATAGAGTTTGTCGACTCAACTACCCCTATCATCTCGGATATCCAGCTCGAGCAGGAAACTCAGCCAACCCATGGCTTTCAACGAGTACTCCAGCGCGCGGTATTTCAAGTTAATTCGGCAAACCACAGCGAGGTCGTGGGCGCCAATGTGATTGTCGCGATCTTTAGTGAACAGGAAAGTCAGGCGGTTTACTTCTTACGCCTACAAAATATTGCGCGTATTGATGTGGTCAACTACATCTCCCACGGCATCTCGAAATACGTAGATCAACCTGAAAACAGTAGCGAAGAGTCGAGTAATAATGCTGAAGCCGGCACCACTACTGATTCTCAGGAGGAGAGCCTTCTCAGTCAATTTGCTACCAATCTAAACGAACAGGCCGAGCTAGGTAAAACGGACCCATTGATCGGACGCGCTGCGGAGGTTGAGCGAGTCAGCCAAATATTGGTAAGACGCCGCAAGAATAATCCGCTGCTCGTGGGTGAGTCTGGAGTGGGTAAAACGGCTATCGCAGAAGGCTTGGCAAAACTGATTATTGAAGACGCAGTGCCTGAGCCTTTAAAAGGCAGCGTCGTTTACTCGCTCGACATGGGTGGTCTCTTGGCCGGCACTAAGTACCGCGGTGACTTTGAAAAGCGCTTAAAAGGCATTATTGCCGAGCTCGGTGAGCGAGAAGGCTCGATTCTATTTATCGATGAGATCCACACAATTATCGGTGCAGGTGCGGCATCCGGTGGCGTTATGGACGCCTCTAATTTGCTCAAGCCACTGCTCTCCTCAGGTCAGCTGCGCTGCTTTGGCTCGACTACCTATCAAGAGTACCGCGGTATTTTTGAAAAGGACCAGGCTCTGTCGCGTCGCTTTCAAAAAATTGATGTGGAAGAGCCTTCAGTCGACGAAACCTATCAGATCCTCAAAGGCCTCAAGTCACGTTTTGAAGAGCATCACGATTTGAAGTTTAGTAACCCGGCCCTAAAGGTGGCTGCAGAGCTTGCTGCCAAACATATCAATGATCGCTTTTTGCCGGACAAAGCCATAGATGTGATCGATGAAGCCGGTGCCTATCAGCGTCTGCAGTCCGCCAGCAAGCGTAAGAAGACTGTCGGTGTCAGTGATATTGAGTTAGTTATCTCTAAAATTGCCCGAATCCCGGCCAAGAGTGTGTCTAGCTCTGATAAAGAGCAGCTGAAAGGCCTCTCTGAGAAATTGAAGATGGTCGTATTTGGTCAGGATCCAGCAATCGATGTATTGACTACCTCGATCAAAATGGCCCGTGCCGGATTGCGTGAAGGGACTAAGCCCATAGGCAGTTTCTTGTTTGCAGGCCCCACTGGTGTCGGTAAAACCGAAGTCAGCCGTCAATTAGCGAATATTCTTGGTGTCAATTTAATGCGCTTCGATATGTCCGAATATATGGAACGACACACCGTGTCACGACTGATCGGCGCGCCTCCAGGTTATGTTGGTTATGATCAGGGTGGATTGCTCACCGACGCAGTGAATAAACATCCTCACTCAATCGTGCTGTTGGACGAAGTGGAGAAAGCACATCCTGATGTCTTTAATTTATTACTCCAAGTTATGGATCACGGTACGCTCACCGATAACAATGGTCGTAAAGCCGACTTCCGCAATGTCATTATCATTATGACCACCAATGCCGGTGCTGAATTAATGAGCCGCTCTTCAATGGGCTTTGCACAGCAGGACCATCGCACAGATGGTATGGAAGCGATCAAGAAAATGTTTACGCCGGAGTTCCGCAACCGTCTCGATAGCATTGTGCAGTTCGCTGAACTGTCTATGGATGTGATTACCACGGTAGTGGACAAGTTCTTGGTGCAGTTACAGTCGCAGCTGGACAGCAAGAAGGTCTTTCTCGATATAGATAATGATTCTCGCGAGTGGTTAGCCGTGAATGGTTATGACGCCAAGATGGGCGCTCGTCCCATGGATCGATTACTGCAAGAGAGGATTAAAAAGCCACTGGCCGAAGCCGTATTATTTGGCAGCCTATCAGAGAAGGGCGGCACCGCATTTGTGCGGGTCGAAGATGGCGAGTTGGTAGTCCATACTGAAGATGAGCTTGTTACCAGCGAGTAATTAGCAGGCAGCAAAAAACCGTCGCATGAAGCCCATGCGACGGTTTTTTTTATTTGCTAGAAAAGTGGAAGGGGCGAGCTTATCGCTCTCTAAAGGTAATGCGACCTTTAGTTAGGTCATAGGGAGTCATCTCAACCTTAACCTTGTCACCCGTAAGAATACGAATGTAATGCTTGCGCATTTTTCCAGAGATATGGGCAATGATTACGTGATCATTCTCCAACTTAACTCGGAACGTTGTGTTCGGCAGAGTGTCGATGACCTCGCCTTCAAATTCAATGTGATCTTCTTTCGCCATAAGCTTAATGTAGTGCCCGTCAAATGAAATTATTTAAAACCAATGCTGGAGGGGTTGCCGGCTTGATACTTAAGCGGATCCCAAAAAGCGCGGCAAGTTTGCCTTAAAACGCCCCGTATAGCAAAGTCATTCGGCAATTCGCCAGCTATTTTGTCGGTACAGCTCAAGGGGGCGGTAATTGGTCTTGTATTTCATCTTGTCACAGCCGGAAATCCAATAGCCCAAATAGACATGTTCAAGACCGAGGCGCTGTGCCATATCGATCTCCACAAGGATTGCCAGCACCCCGAGACCACGGTCTGAGAAGGCCGGGTCAAAATAGGTGTAAATAGCCGACAGCCCGTTGTGAATAACATCAATTACGGCGCAGCCGATTAGCTGGTCACCCAACCTGAATTCGAGAAACTGGGTGCATTCCCAAGCATTGCCGAGAAAGTCTTCAAACTGGCGGCGGGAGGGCGGGTACATATCGCCATCCCTGTGGCGCTGTTCTATATAGCGGGCATAGATAGGAAAGTGCTCGCCGATATTAATCGAGTCGAGCTGTTCGACCATAATATCGTCGTTCTTTTTCCAGCAGCGTTTCTGAGCGCGGCTCAATTTAAAATCATCGACCGGCACCCGCGCGGGTATACAGGCATTGCAACCAGCACATTTGGGCGCATAGAGGTAAGGGCCGCTGCGGCGAAAGCCCAGGGTAGTCATGCGCGAATAAAGTTCGACATCAATGCGCATTTCTGGATCCACAAACGCGGTGGTCGATTGTCGATCAGGTAGGTAGCTGCAGTCATGGGCCTCGGTCAAGCAGAGCTTGATCATGCCTATATCTGGCGAAATATCGCGCGTCATATTGGGCTACCTAATTAATAAATGTGCTGATAAACAATACACACAAGAGTAGTTCAGTGGCCTAGGATACTCAATGAGATTTTTCCACCGACTAGATCACCAATTGAACTGTAATTTTGTTGAATCCTGATCAGTGCCGGGAAGGGGCCAGTTCAAATGCTTGTCTCGACCCTGTGATAACTGCTCGATAAAGACGCTGCGATCCATACTAATCGCACCCAAGCTGACCAAATGAGGGTTAACCAGCTGACAGTCGATTAGTTGCACGCCAGTATCCAAACCCCAGCGGCAGAGGTGAGCCATGGCAATTTTAGAGGCGCTAGCACGCCGACTGAACATTGATTCGCCGCAAAAAATGCTGCCAACCGCAACACCATAGAGCCCACCAATCAAGTTATCCTCAAACCAGACCTCAAGAGAGTGGGCCTTGCCTTGCTGGTGGAGGTGAGTATAGGCAGCCTTCATCTCATCGGTAATCCAGGTGCCGCCATCGTCCTCACGGGGCTCGCTGCAGGCATCAATAACAGTATTAAAGGCCTGATTAACGGTCACCTGATAATCATTGCGACGCAGCGTTTTACGTAGGCTTTTGGAACAGTGCAAATCCGAGGGCGGCAACACGCAGCGAGTTGCCGGGCTCCACCAAAGAATAGGATCCTCATCCTGATACCAGGGGAAGATACCGGATCTATAGGCGCTAAGTAGGGTTTGCGGCTGCAAATTACCCCCGACGGCAAGAAGTCCGTCGGGTTCAGTTAAAGCGCCAGTGGGATCAGGAAAGCGCGGATGATCCTGATCTAGCAGAGGTATCTGCACAGATAGACTCCAGGTTAGCTTTTAAGAACGGCTATTTAGAGCAGCTTTTCAGAGCGGCTATTTAAACTGGCAATTTAATTACTGATCCAGAAAGCGCTCCGCATCCAGCGCAGCCATACAGCCACTGCCAGCGGAAGTGACCGCTTGTCGGTAGACATCGTCTGCCACATCGCCAGCGGCAAAAACGCCGGGGACACTGGTTTCAGTGGCATTGCCGGCCATACCGCCAGCAATAGTTAAGTAGCCATCTTTCATGGCCAACTTATCGGCGAAGATATCGGTGTTGGGTTTGTGGCCGATGGCGATAAACACACCATCCACGCTGAGGTCTTTGGTAGCGCCGTCTGCAGTGCTCTTGATACGCACGCCGGTAACACCAGCGTCATCACCCAGCACTTCATCAAGATTATGACTCCACTCAATGGTGATATTGCCAGTCTTCTCTCTCTCAAAGAGCTTGTCTTGGAGCATCTTCTCAGCGCGGAGCTCATCGCGGCGGTGAATCAATGTCACTTCACTGCAGATATTCGATAGATAGAGCGCCTCTTCAACAGCGGTATTACCGCCACCGAGCACTGCAACCGGCTTATTGCGATAGAAGAAACCGTCACAGGTAGCACAGGCACTCACGCCTTTGCCCATAAATGCCTCTTCAGAGGGCAAGCCCAAATACTGTGCCGAGGCGCCAGTGGCAATAATCAGGGAGTCACAGCTGTAGTTGCTAGAGCCCTTAAGACGGAAAGGGCGCTCGTCGAGTACTACTTCATCTATATGATCAAAAATCGTTTTAGTATCAAAGCGTTCTGCGTGCTTTTGCATGCGCTCCATCAACTCTGGACCCTGCACACCATCCGCGTCACCAGGCCAGTTATCCACATCGGTGGTGGTCGTTAACTGACCACCTTGCTGAATGCCAGTGATAACAACTGGGCTCAAGTTGGCCCGCGCGGCATAAACAGCAGCAGTCCAGCCAGCAGGGCCGGAACCTAAAATAATCAGTGGATAATGTTGTATCTCAGACATGATTTCTCTCTATTTTGCGTGTGTGAATGCGTTAGCAAATAACGACAGGACGCTATCATAGACAATCCGGTGGCGCGGACAAATAAGTTTTTGCACTATCTACTCCAGCGACCCTGTTTTCGACTTTCCATTGTTTGACTAACTTGGTGATTAAGCGCCGCTCAAACATAGCATTTAATTCTCAACGGGCTACAATTGGCCCTGCATTAACAGACAGGGAAATACCCGTTGAGCACAGATAAGCGAAAGCCGCGTAACCCAGCACCAGCCGAAGCCAGCTATAACGAAACCCGCGGCAAGCGTTTGCTCGCAGAGGGCGCTCTAATAGGTTGGATTGCTCTCTGTTCGATACTGCTGCTGGCGCTGCTCAGCTATTCCTCCGACGACCCAGGTTGGTCACATACCGGCGTCCGCGGTGAGCTCAACAATGCCGTAGGCCTTGCCGGCGCCTGGACCGCCGATATTTTCTTTGCCCTGTTTGGAGTGATGGCCTACCTGTTCCCAGCACTGCTTGCGGTTCGCGCCATTCAAATACTGCGCACCTATATTCTCCGTGAAGCCGACGCCTTTGACTCCGTGACCTTCACCCTGCGCGTTATCGGCTTTATTCTGGTAATGATCAGCGCCACTTCACTGGCCAATATTCAGTATGCCGAAGTGCATAACAGTTATCCCTTTGGCGTCGGCGGCATACTTGGCAACAAGATCGGCGAAGCCACCATGGCGGTTTTTAGCTACGTTGGTAGTACCCTAATACTGTTGTCACTGTTTCTGTTTGGACTCACCGTATTTGTCGATATTTCCTGGATTTCCCTCATTGACCGGCTAGGTCTAGCAGCAATCGATCTCTACGACCGAGCACGCAGCAAGCTTGCCGCAATGAAAATCGCCCGTGCGGAAAAAGCTAAATCACGAGAAGCCGTTCTTGAACGCCAGGCCAAAGTCGAAATCGAAACTAAGATGCAGAAGCTGCGAACGCCGCCAACGATTCAAGCACCCAAAGCCAAGCCCGTGGTTAGCAAGCGCATTGAACGTGAAAAGCAGCAGACACTTTTTGCTGACAGTGAAGTTGTTGGCTCTCTGCCGCCGATCAACCTGCTTGATCCTGCAGACAACAATACCAATAGCGGTTACTCCGCCGAATCCCTAGAGCATCTCTCACGCCTGTTGGAACACAAGCTCCTCGACTTTGGTATCAAAGCCGATGTCGTCGAAGTATTGCCCGGCCCAGTAGTCACCCGTTTTGAAATCCAGCCCGCCGCTGGCATCAAGGTTAGCCGCATCAGCGGATTAGCCAAAGATTTGGCGCGCTCCATGGCGGTTATCAGCGTACGTGTGGTCGAAGTGATTCCCGGCAAGTCGGTAGTGGGTATAGAAATTCCCAATGAAAAGCGTGAGATGGTACGCCTTAGTGAAGTACTGTCTTCTGAGGCCTATGACCGCTCAAGTTCGCCAGTGACATTAGCGCTGGGCCATGATATTGCAGGCATTCCTATAGTGGCCGATCTCGGCCGTATGCCTCACCTGCTGGTTGCGGGAACCACGGGTTCAGGTAAGTCCGTCGGTATTAACACAATGCTTCTAAGCCTGCTGTTTAAAGCCTCACCGGAAGACGTTAAGTTAATCCTTATCGATCCCAAGATGCTCGAGCTATCGGTTTACGATGGCATTCCGCACCTCCTGACACCGGTTATCACCGATATGAAAGACGCCGCCAGTGGCCTGCGCTGGTGTGTTGGCGAAATGGAACGTCGCTATAAATTGATGGCGGCGCTGGGTGTGAGAAACTTGGCGGGTTACAACCGTAAGATTGAAGACGCTATAAAAGCGGGCGAGCCGATTACCGATCCACTCTGGACGTTTAACCCAGATGAAATGGGTTGGGATGCGACTCAAGAAGCGCCAGAGGCACCGACCTTGGAAACATTGCCCTACATAGTGGTAGTGATCGACGAATTTGCCGATATGATGATGATCGTTGGCAAAAAGGTTGAGCAGCTAATTGCTCGAATCGCCCAGAAAGCGAGAGCCGCCGGGATCCACTTGATACTGGCCACCCAGCGACCCTCTGTGGACGTTATCACCGGACTAATCAAAGCCAACGTTCCCACCCGAATCGCCTTCCAAGTCTCATCAAAAATCGATTCAAGAACCATTCTCGATCAGGGCGGCGCAGAACAATTACTCGGCAATGGCGATATGCTCTATCTGCCACCAGGCACCAGCGTGCCAGAGCGAATTCACGGCTGTTTCGTTGATGATCACGAAGTCCATAAAGTGGTTGCCGACTGGAAACGTCGCGGTGAACCCAACTATTTGTCCGAGATCACCGATGAAGCTGCGGTCTCAACAATTGCAGTGCCTGGCTACAGTGGAGGAGAGGAGAGCGAAGAGGATCCAGAATCAGATCCACTTTATGACGAAGCCGTTGCCTTTGTGCTGGAGAGCCGCAAAGCCTCAATTTCATCGGTACAGCGCAAACTAAGAGTGGGTTATAACCGAGCTGCACGCTTGATTGAACAGATGGAAGCTGCAGGGGTAGTTAGCCCCATGAGTAGCAATGGTAGCCGCGAGATACTATCACCAGGTGGGCGCTAATACTGAAAATCCCACACTAGGATTTTCAGCCCTAAAATGCACCCTGTTGTACTGTTTTTTAACTATTTGAATATGATCACAGATCACCATGGCTAGCTAGCATTAGGTCGCGAAAGACACAGATGCAACAGGGCTTTATAACCTAATTGATAAGGATGCCGTGTTTCATGGGCCTGTGGTTTATAGGCCTCAGGTTGGCAAAAGCATTACCAGTAAATATCTCAATGCGGCTTTCGGGATCCGCTTAAATGGCAGCCTCAGCTATGTTTGCGAGGCCCATGGAAAGGCAAATGCCATATCTGATTTTTAGGTCGAGATTCAGGGTGGCCTGGTCAAAGGCGTCGATATGATTTCTTGGAATGACGCTGGGTTGATCACAGAGTTTAAGGTGCAGCGGTTCCTCTGAGCGTTTTTTGTTGAAGCTTGCCACTGAGTCAAATGCCACTACTTCGGAACCCTAAAAAGCGGTAGACTCCCATGCTCTAAATGACCCCGTTGGCCAGTGGCCAGGTGATAAAAAAGATGATCCGCTCACTGTACAAAATTGCTCCACCTCTTTTTCTACTTTTGACCCCGTTTGTTAGCACTGCCAGCTGGTCCGGCGGCGCCCCTGAAGATATTCAACAGTTGCGGGATTTATTACAGCCAATCACCAGTCTGTCGGCGCGCTTTGAGCAGAAAATCAGCGATGCAGAGGGCTTCGAACTGCAGGCCTCAGAAGGGCTTTTTCAAGTATCTCAACCAAATCGCCTGCGCTGGATAGTTGAAGCGCCAATGCCGCAACAGATTATTGCCGATGGCTTAACCCTGTGGGTCTATGACCCGGATCTAGAGCAGGTAATTATCCAGCCCTTTAATCAAGATATGGCGGCGACGCCAGCAATCCTTTTTTCCGGTGACCTAGATCGATTGGATGACGCCTATTTCGTCACTCAGCTTGCCGAGGGGCGCTTTGAGCTAAAGCCGGAGCAGGGCGGCAGCCTGTTTAACAGCATGACAATCGCTTTTGATGGCAGCACCCCGACCTCCATAAGGTTGACTGATACCCTTGGTCAAACCACCACAATCCGCTTTAGCCAACTTGAGCTCAACCCAGTTTTATCTGGCGATCTATTCGTCTTTCAGGCGCCAGATGGGGTTGATGTAATCAATAATGCCAACTGATCTTTTTAGCCAAGCAGTCTATCGACCTCTTGCCGCGCGTATGCGCCCAGCAACTCTTGACGGTTTTTATGGTCAAGAGCATTTAATCGGACTGGGCAAGCCACTGCGCGAGGCGATTGAGGGCGGGGCGCTGCACTCAATGATTTTTTGGGGACCGCCGGGGGTGGGCAAGACCACTCTGGCGAAAATTATTGCCGCCTCGGCAGATGCGCATTTTGAAAGTATTTCCGCGGTACTTTCTGGGGTTAAGGAAATTCGCGCGTCCATAGCCAAAGCGACTGAACAGCGCGATCTGCGCGGTCGCAAAACTATCCTTTTTGTGGATGAAGTACATCGCTTTAACAAATCACAACAAGATGCTTTTTTACCCTTTGTTGAGGATGGCACAGTGGTATTTATTGGCGCTACCACGGAGAACCCATCTTTTGAGTTGAACAACGCGCTCCTGTCCCGCTGTCGTGTCTATGTTCTAAAAAGCTTGGATAACGAGCAAATTAAGACGGTGATTCAACAGGCTTTGTCGGATCAGCAATCTGGCCTTGGAGAACGCAAGCTTCAGCTAGACAACGAGGCACTCGATTTATTGGCCAGTGCCGCCGATGGCGACGCGCGTCGCGCCCTTAATCTGCTGGAAATCGCCAATGATTTAGCCAGTGAGTCAGGAGATCTAGCCGCTATTGATCGCAGAGTGTTAGAGCAGGTATTAGTCGGTGATACTCGGCGCTTTGATAAGGGCGGCGAATACTTGTACGACCAGATATCAGCCATGCACAAGTCGGTGCGCGGTTCCTCTCCTGATGCGGCCCTCTATTGGCTATGCCGCATGTTAGACGGAGGCTGTGATCCGATTTATATAGCTCGGCGCTTGGTGCGTATGGCCAGTGAAGATATAGGCAATGCCGATCCTCGAGCACTGGAACTGGCGATGAGTGCCTGGGATGTTCAGGAGCGTCTAGGCAGCCCCGAGGGGGAATTAGCGTTAGCTCAAGCGGTAGTTTATCTGGCGGTAGCAGCCAAGAGTAACGCGGTTTATAGCGCCTTTAATGCCACTATGGCGGATGTGCGGTCACTGCCCAGTTATGAAGTGCCCATGCATCTGCGCAATGCGCCGACCAAACTGATGAAAGACTTAGATTACGGCAAAGACTATAGATATGCCCACAATGAAGAGGGCGGTTATGCACCAGGGGAGAGCTATTTGCCTGAGGAGCTTGGCGGCAAAACCTACTACCAGCCGACTGACCGCGGACTGGAGAAGAAAATTTCTGAGAAGCTCGCCTATCTGCGCAGCCTTGATGACAAGCAAAAAGGAATGCTGTGATGAATTGGATTGCTGTGGCCCTGGGTGGCGCTCTGGGTGCTATGGCTCGCTATGGAGTCAGCACTTGGCTGTTTCAGGCATCGAGCCATAAATTTCCCTATGCGACGCTCACAGTCAATGTACTGGGCAGTTTTGTGATGGGTATTTTATTTGTGCTGATTGTTGAACGCAGTGCTTTACCGCTGGAAATGCGCAGTTTATGGATGATTGGATTTCTCGGTGCCTTTACAACCTTCTCAACCTTCTCGCTTGATGCCCTGGATTTGTGGCAAAATGGCGACCTTTCGATGGCGCTGCTCTATGTTCTGGTGACAGTGGTTTTATGCCTGCTGGCGATCAGTAGTTCAATTTGGCTTACGCGCTTACTGTGATAATTAACCCTAGATGTATTTAAGTACTTTTTAAGGACACCACCATGCTTGACCCGAAGCTGCTACGCTCGGATTTAAATGCCGTTGCGGAGAGTCTACAAACCAAGGGCTATAACCTCGATTGCGAGGCCTTTTTGGCTCTTGAAGCCCAGCGAAAAGCGCTGCAGGTCGCTGCAGAGAGTCTCCAGCAGGAGCGCAACGCCTACTCTAAGTCTATGGGTAAGTTGATCGGTGAAGCTAAAGCCAAGGGCGAAGATATTGAACCCTTGAAGGCTAAGGGTGAGCAGATTAAGAATCATTCAGCGGCCGCCGACTTGGCCTTGACTGAGGTTCAGGGACAACTGGATGACCTATTGCAGGGGCTGCCTAATATTCCACACAGCTCTGTGCCTGCAGGCAAGACTGAAGATGACAATATTGAACTGCGTCGCTGGGGCACACCGCGACAGTTTGATTTCGAGATTAAGGATCACGTTGATCTGGGTGATGGCTTTAATGGTCTAGATTTTGATGTGGCGGCGAAAATTACGGGTTCACGTTTCTCTGTGATGCGCGGTGGTTTGGCCAGCTTACATCGAGCGCTTACCCAATTTATGCTCAATACCCATATTGGCGAGCACGGTTATGAAGAGGTCTATGTGCCTTACATCGTTAATCGCGAGTCGCTGTTTGGAACTGGTCAGCTGCCGAAGTTTGAAGAGGATCTCTTTAAGCTCAATGACGAGCGTGAGTTTTATTTGATCCCTACGGCTGAAGTGCCTATTACCAACCTCTATCGCAATGAAATCGTCGACAGGCTACCGATTAAGTATGTGTCTCATACCCCTTGTTTTCGCAGTGAAGCGGGCAGCTATGGTCGCGATACCCGCGGTATGATTCGCCAGCATCAGTTTGAAAAGGTCGAGATGGTTCAGTTTGTTCATCCGGATGAGTCGTGGGACGCACTGGAGTCACTGGTGGGCCATGCGGAGGCGATTCTACAGAAGCTTGGGCTGCCTTATCGCAGCGTAATTCTCTGCGGTGGTGACTTGGGTTTCTCTGCAGCCAAGACCATTGACCTTGAGGTTTGGTTGCCGTCTCAAGAGAAGTATCGTGAGATTTCATCCTGTAGTAATTTTGCTGATTTTCAGGCTCGTCGCATGAAAGCGCGATTTAGAAATGCCGAGGGTAAGCCTGAGTTACTGCATACAGTAAATGGGTCTGGTTTGGCGGTAGGGCGCACCTTGGTGGCGGTGATTGAAAATTACCAGCAGGCCGATGGTTCGATTGCTATCCCGGCAGTATTGCAGCCATTGATGGGTGGGATTACTGAGATTCGTTAAGTCCAATGCACCGACCCTGGCATCTTAAAAGAGCGGCTTAATTTGGCATGTCGATAGAGCCACTTGATTTGTCATCTCGACAGAACCGCTTAATTTGTCATCTCGACAGAGCGTAGCGACGAGAGATCTCTTTATTGGGCATTGAGTACAAGGTCTTGAGTGCAAGGTGTAGAGCGCTGGGAGTTGGCAAACCCATGCAGCCCCTTTGCGATCGGTCCCATGAGCTTGCCAGTTTCAGCGTTCGCGCAACTCGCTTTCGCTCAAACACTGCGCTCTCTCAATCTGAAAATGACAAGCCCATCAGCGGGCCCTGATTGATCGCAAAGGGGCTACATGGGTTTTCTGAGAGATTGAGGGGGCTGATGGTAGATCTCTCACATACGTTCGAGATGACAGGCTTGATGATGTTCNNTGATGTTCGAGATGAAAGGTTTGATGATGCTCGAGATGACAGGTTTGAGGTCGTTGAGGAATCTAAGTGTGGGGGCTCAACACAATATTTAAAAAACACTCTGTCATCTCGACAGAGCGCAGCGACGAGAGATCTCTGAACTGCAGTCAAGACACTATGTAAAGTCGCGCACGAACAAGCGCTAACAAACCCAATAAGGTACAAAATAGAGAACACATGGATTACCTACCACTCTTCCACAATCTCAAAGGCCGTAATATCCTCGTGATCGGCGGCGGTGAAATTGCCCTGCGCAAAGTGCGCCTAGTCCAAGAAGCCAGCGCCATTATCACCATAGTCGCCAAAGATTTCTGTCCAGACTTATTAGAGATGGACGCCCGCGACAAAGAACATGGTTGCAATGGCTTAATCCTAATTACCGCCAGCTACGAACACCAGCATATGCTCGATCTGCCGAATATCGTTATGGTAATTGCCGCGACCAACGATCGAGATCTTAACCGGCTCGTTTCAGAACATGCTCAAAGCGCCAATATTCTCTCTAATGTGGTGGATGACCCTAAATTCTCAACCGTTATTTTCCCGTCGATTGTCGATCGCTCGCCAATCCAAATAGCCATCTCCAGTGGCGGTGATGCCCCTGTGCTGGTGCGACTGTTGCGCACCCGATTTGAAGCCCTGTTACCTGCAGGTATGAGCAAGCTAGGCTCTCTGGCCGGCAGCTTTCGCGAGCGCGTTAAAGCCAAGTTCTCCAACGGCGCGGATCGCAAGGCATTCTGGGAAGAAGTCTTTTATGGGGCGATTGCCGAGCAAGCCTATGCCAATAATCTCGACGAAGCTGAACGCCTATTGGCTCACAAGCTTGAGTCCACCGATGAATTTAAAACCGGTGAGGTTTATTTAGTCGGTGGCGGCCCCGGCGATCCGGATCTATTGACCTTTAAGGCCCTGCGACTCATGCAGCAGGCCGATATTGTGCTCTATGATCGCTTGGTGTCTCCAGAGGTGCTTAATCTAGTGCGCCGAGACGCAACTCGCATCTATGTGGGCAAAACCGCGGGAGATCATCCCGTTACCCAAGATAATATTAATCAGAAACTGGTGGATTACGCCCTGGAGGGCAATCGTGTGGTGCGCCTTAAAGGTGGCGATCCATTTATTTTTGGCCGCGGCGGTGAAGAGATTGAAACGCTTGCCGAACACGGTATTCCATTCCAAGTGGTTCCCGGTATTACTGCAGCTTCTGGTTGTGCCAGTTATGCCGGTATTCCCTTGACCCATCGTGATCATGCTCAGTCAGTGCGCTTTATCGCTGGCCATTTGCGCTCAGGCAAGATGGACTTGAACTGGCCAGAACTGGTGCAGCCCAACCAAACATTGGTGTTTTACATGGGTTTGAATGGCATGGAGACAATCTGCGAGCAACTCAAACAACATGGCTTGGATGCCCAGACACCGGCAGCGCTGATCGAGAAGGGCACCACTGACCGTCAGCAGGTCTTTATAGGCGATCTCAATAGACTGCCCGAGATTGTGCGCAGCGCTGGTGCCAAGGCACCGACCCTAATAATTGTTGGTCATGTGGTGAGCCTGCATGACAAACTAGCCTGGTTTAATGTGACGGAGACGACTCAATGACAATGGAATTTGACTACGACCTTTTTGTAATTGGGGCCGGTTCCGGCGGCGTTCGCGCAGCGCGTATGGCGGCCTCTAAGGGTAAGAAGGTTGCTGTTGCTGAAGAGCGTTATCTCGGTGGCACCTGCGTTAATGTGGGCTGTGTACCGAAGAAGCTGTTTGTCTATGCTTCGCAGTTCCCGGAGCTATTTCACGCCAGCAAAGGCTTTGGCTGGTCTGGCGTTGAAGCACCTACATTAGACTGGAGGTTATTGCGGGATAATAAAACCGCTGAGATCGAGCGCTTAAACAGTATTTACAACAATATGATCAATAACAGTGGCGCCGATCTGTTTGATGGCCGCGCTACTGTCACTGGACCTCATCAAGTTGAAGTGAATGGCAAAGGCTATAGCGCCAAGGTTATTTTGATTGCCACTGGCGGCTGGCCCTACATTCCAGAATTCCCCGGCAGCGATCTGGCGATTAGCTCCAATGAAATGTTCTTTCTCGATGATCTGCCGAAAACCGCCGTAGTAGTGGGTGGCGGCTATATTGCCGTTGAGTTTGCCGGCATTTTAAATGGCCTGGGTGTGGAAACCCATCTCGTCTATCGTGGAGCGAATCTGCTGAAGTCTTTTGATCGCGAAATGAGCGATAAAGTGACAGAGGGTATGGTCGCCAAAGGTGTGCATATGCACCTCAGCACTGAGATCAATGAAATTATTAAGACTGACAGCGGTCTCTCAGTAGTACTGAATAATGGCAGCAGTTTGGATGCGGGATTGGCGCTCTATGCCACAGGCCGTCAGGCCAATACAGCTGGGCTAGGGCTGGAGCATACCAATACTGTATTGCGCCCCAATGGCTCCATTGTGGTGGATGATAATTTTGCCACCGCTGATCCCAGCATCTATGCCTTGGGCGATGTGATCGACCGAGTTCAGCTAACGCCGGTAGCGATTCAGGAAGCCATGGTGCTAGTCGATCATCTCTACGGCCACGGTGTTGCGAAAATTGATTACGCGGATATCCCAACCGCGGTCTTCTGTCAGCCTGAACTGGGCACAGTGGGCCTTGGGGAAGAGCAAGCCAGAGCCGAATATACTGAGGTAGACGTGTATGTCTCAGACTTTAAGCCAATGTTGCAAACATTGGGCGGTGGCAGTGATCGCATTACGATGAAATTAGTCGTCGACAGCGCATCAGACCGAGTAGTCGGTTGTCATATGGTCGGTGAACATGCGGCAGAGATTATTCAGGGCTTGGGAATTGCACTAAAGGCGGGTGCTACCAAGGCGCATTTTGATGCCACTGTGGGCATTCATCCCTCGGCCGCTGAAGAGTTTGTCACTATGAGAGAGAAATCACGCTAAACCTTTTGCAATATAAACAATTGCTTAAGGGGTTTTATTGACCTTTATTATAAGGTTTTAAAACTGGCTTTTCGCTCTCTCAAGCAAACAAAGGCTGACATATTTCAAGTCATTCAGCGTTTTGAGACTGTCGGCTTTGCCCTGATTAACCACCACTAGCAGCAATGCATGATTAATCTCGAGGAAACCTCGACCCAGACGCGAGAGCTCAGCAGGGCGCTCAGCGACCTCTAAGCGAGCAAACATACGTGCCAACGATGTAATAATCAGCTCGTCGTGAGCCGTGTCCAAATCCTTTAACTCCGGCACTCCAAACATTGCCTGCACCAGGGGTAAAAGACCGCGCTGGTTGGTATAAGCCAGCAGTAGGCGCTCTACGGTTTTGTCGACAAACTTTTTTAGGCTCATTGTCTCAAGGCGCTCGGCCTCTAACTCCCGCAATACCGTATCGATCTCCCCAAGCCACTGCTCCGCCAGCGCATAGAGAATGGCGTATTTATTCGGAAAGTAATGGTACAGAGTGCCCACAGACATCTCTGCGCGTTTAGCCACCAAGATAGTCGTCAAATCATCCTGACCCACTTCCTCAAGCAATACCGCCGTAACCTCAAGTATCTTAGCTCGACGCTCCAGGGCCCGCTTCTGGACTGGGGCGTTGCGTGGGGTCAATGTGCGAATATTAGTCATCGTTAAATCCTGTCGCGAAGCGCGAAGTAAAGCATACCAGCGACCATCCCAGGCCAGCGCAGTAGGGTGCCGCCGGGGAATTTGCGAGTCGGCAAGTTGGCTATTAAATCAAAGCGCTCAAGCTTACCGCTAATGGCTTCAGCGACAAGCTTGCCAGCAAAGGTTGCAGTGGGCACGCCATGACCGGAATAGCCCTGAAGGTGCCATATATTCGTTTCTATACGACCAAAGTGCGGCATGCGGTTAAGAGTAATAGCCAGGGTGCCGCCCCAGCCATAATCGATTTTTGTGTTTTCAAGTTGGGGATAGATCTGCAGCATATATTTGCGCACAAAGCCTTTGATATCCTCCGGAAACCCGCGACGGTAGTTCTCGCCACCGCCGAATATAAGCCTATTGTCAGCGGAGAGCTTCCAGTAGTTAATCACAAAACGCGTGTCCTGCATGGCCGTGTCCTGGGCGCTGACAGCCTGTGCCAACTTATCCGAAAGGGGTTCGGTTGCCAGAACAAAGTTATTGATGGGCATAATGTAGCCATTGATACGCGGCTCGAGCTTTTCGATATAGCCATTGCACGCCAAAATCAGCTCGCGCGCGGTAACAGTGCCACTGGCGGTGCGCACAACAACAGAGGCGCCCTCGGTGTAACTCAGCACCTTTGATTGCTCACAAATGGTGACGCCAGCCTCTATGGCGGCCCTGGCCAAGCCCTGAGTGTACTTAAGGGGATGCAGATGCAGTGATGCCTTATCCCACTGCGCACCGAAATAGGCCTGACTATCTAGAAAGTTGGGTAGGGCGCTCCTATCTACATACTCCATTTGCTCAAACTGATAATGATTCCGAAGGTGATCCACCTCGTCTTCCAGCTCTCTGCAGTATTTGCTGCGGTGAGCTAGATGCAAAATACCCTGCTTTACATCGCACTGAATCTGATGTTTGGCGATAAGCTGTTTAACCGTCTCTACAGCCTCTAACCCCATATCCCAGAGGCCTCGGGCTATTTCGCTGCCAAACTGCTCTTCAAGATAGTACTGGTCTTTTCGCTGACCGATCCCCACATGACCACCATTGCGCCCAGAGGCGCCAAAACCAACGCTTTCGGCTTCCAGAACAATCACAGAATAACCGCGTTCAGCTAAATGAAGGGCAGAGGATAGACCCGTATAACCGGCACCAACTATGCAGATATCAGCCCGCTGCTCACCCTGTAAGGGCGCGTGAGCGGGCTGCGGGCCAGCGCTATCGGCGTAGTAAGAGTTTACTTCTTGCATAAAAAGAACGGCTCGAGCTTATTAAAAATTGACATTACCATCTTTTCGAATAATAATTCAACATTAATTGAATAATAATTCGAAATAGGCAGTAAATTTAATACTTATATACAACCTGTGGATAGGTGCTTTATGCAGTCGGAAGAATCGGTAGAAGAGTTTCTCAAAGAAAATCTAATCAGCGAGGTGGAATGCCTGGTTCCGGACATTACCGGTAACGCTCGAGGTAAATTTATTCCAGCGAATAAGTTTGTCAAAGAGGACAGCCGCTTGCCCGAGGGCATCTTGGCGCAGACGGTTACCGGTGAGTACTCTGATGATTTTTGGGAATTACTGGGTACGGTTGATGGCGATATGTTACTTGAGCCTGACCCTTCGACTATGCGCGAAGTCCCCTGGGCTAATGAGGCCACCGTACAAATTATTCACGACTGCTTTACCAAGGACGGCAAGCCCCATCCATTTTCATCACGCAATGTATTGAAACGTATTCTTGCGCTCTACGAAGCGAAAGGGCTGAAACCCGTCATAGCCCCAGAAGTTGAGTTCTATCTGATTGAAAAAAACATCGACCCAGACTCCGCCCTCAAGCCGCCAATCGGGCGCTCCGGGCGACATGAGACAGCGCGCCAGTCTTACAGTATTGATGCGGCCAACGAGTTTGAGGACTTTGTTGAGACCATGTACAGCTATGGTGGCGCCATGGGACTCGATCTAGACACGCTAATTCATGAATCTGGTGCTGCTCAGCTAGAGGTCAACTTTATACACGGTGACCCACTCGATCTGGCTGACCAAGTATTTACCTTTAAGCGCCTGGCTCGTGAGGCAGCCTTAAAACACAATATTTACGCGACATTTATGGCCAAGCCTATGGCTTCAGAGCCCGGCTCGGCGAAACATATCCATCAAAGTGTATTGTCGCTAGAAGATGGCTCCAATATCTTTGCCACCGCGGATGGCGAGTACAGTGACGCGTTTTATCATTATTTAGGCGGCCTGCAGACCTATACGCCCTTTGTAATGAGCTTTTTTGCGCCCAATGTAAACTCTTACCGCCGATTTACTCGCGAGGTTGCTGCACCCATCAACTTACACTGGGGCTTTGATAACCGAACCACTGGACTGCGCGTACCAGATGCAGCACCCAAAGATTATCGTATCGAGAATCGCTTTCCCGGCGCTGATGTTAACCCTTACCTGTCGATTGCCGCCACGCTGGCCTGCGGCTATCTCGGCCTCAAGAAGGGCATCAAACCCTCAGAGCCATTCCATGGCAATGCCTATAACGAAGAGATGCAAATGCCGCGAACCCTTGAGGAGGCGTTGCGCGGGCTCCAGGAAGACAAGGATATTGTGGAGATATTTGGCAGCGAGTTTATCCAGCTCTACACCTCTATAAAGCTGGTAGAGTTTGAGGAGTTTAATCGGGTGATTTCCTCTTGGGAGCGAGAATTCCTGCTGCTGACGGTTTAGCGACCATTTAACAGGTCGGTTAGCCAGCTATTTAATTAGTCCGCTATAAAGTCGATAATCCAGCCTGCTACCAATGCGCCATGCTCCTGCTGTTCCAGCGAGACCATGGCGTTTTTGTATATGGCCGGTGGATAGTTCTTTTCGCGCAACCTATAAAGCGCCTCAGCATAATCATGAGAGAACTCAGGATGACCCTGAAAGCTAAGTATATGTTCGCCAATTGCGGTCATCGCCACAGGACAGATATCAGTTGAGGCCAGCAGGGTGCTGCCGGGGGCGGGCAGAGCTACCTGATCCTGATGACTGTAAAGCAAGTTAAGACTCCTATTGCCGGCATCTAACTTGAGACCCACATCAGTCGCCGCTTTCGTGAGACTTGTGGCTTTGACTCCCACACCCCAGCCTACAGCAGCCTTCTCTACTTTGCCGCCCAGCGCTGACGCAATGATTTGATGCCCAAAACAGATGCCTACAGTCTTCTTATTATTGCTGTGCAACGCCTCAACGAAGCGGTGCAGGTCCGCAATCCAGGGCTCCTGATCGTATACGCTACTTTTACTGCCTGTAATAATATAGGCGTCGACCTCGTCTATATGATCGGGGTACTGCTGCCGATTGACTGCGTAGGTAGTAAATTGCAAGCGTTTCGCATCAGCACCACGAGCAAGATTGACAGCAACGATTAACTCTTCGACCATCTGCGGATACTCACCAAAGTCTGGAGCTAACTCGAGAGAGACGTCGTCCGCCCGTAAAATACCAATTTTAATCGTCAAAGAACTGTTCTCCAGCAGGGCACATCCGCCTTAATCGGGGGATGTTCTATATTAATAAATTAGATGACAATAAGACTATAAATGCATGATATACATATACTTATTGGCGTTATTAAACATCCCGTCCTTTTCCGGACTTGGCACGTTCTTTCATATCTGACTGTATATAAACCTGATCCGTGGTGCCCATACTGGCATGACCAAGATCATCCGACATATGTTTTAAGGGCCTGGTGGCAATATCCTGTGACGCGCCAGTATGTCTCAACCAGTGTGTCGTAGCCTCACGCAACGCCTTAGCTTCGCCACCAAAGCCCTCAGCGACCATCTTTTCGTAAGCCAGATCAAAAGCATCCTGAACAATACGCCGCAGTTGCCTAGACGTCATACCCCCTGAACCACGATTTTTAGCCACCATGGCGGAGTTAATGCCAAAGGATGAGTTTAGTGATGAACGGTAACGCTGATAGCGCTCAATATAGGGTGAAAGGGCACTCGGCACTGAAACATCTCGCAGCTTATTGCCTTTCCCTAGCACTTTAAGCCAGTTATTGCCGTCGCTGTCCTGCCAATAATGCTTCCACACCGGCTGCCAGTTTGATCGATCAGAGAGCTCAGATACTCTTAGATACAAGGTTTTAAGGGTCGCGATCACAAACAATGTACGCTCATGCATAGGATCCTTATCAGCGGCTTGCTCGGCGCACTCCAGCACGAAATCCCACTGAAGATCCGACAGCCGTTTAATAGTCTTCTGAGTTGCACCTTTAATCAAATAGGGCGACTGTTTGCGAATCGCCGGAATAGGGTTGCCAAAGGCATAACCTTCGTCGGTCAAATAGTCGTAATAAGCGGACACGGCCGAGTAGCAGATTTTCATAGCCTCGTGACTTAGGCTATGCCCGTCCTTTGAGACTTTGATATCAGCGCCCTCCACCATTGCTTGCTTGCGGTCTTCCTTGGCCAGTTTGCCGACAAATGGCCGCCAATTTTTGTTTTGACGGCACTCTCCGCCGATTGTTTTAAAGCGATCCTGCACAGAATCACCAACCCAGGCCACGGGAGGATTGTGGACAAAGTCGAAATAACCCTCTAAATCTGGACGCTTGAGCTGGATAACGCTCTTGCCAGCTACCGTCCAGGCCCAGAGCAACAGGCGCTCAACTTCATTGCGGTAACCGCGAAACGTAGCTTCACTTTTACGACTGTAACTTTTTAGAAAGGATTGCGTGTAGAGAAAGTCTTCACGAGCATCAGGGTTTTGCTTACAGATCTTATCGAGAAATAATTTCGAGTCTGGGTAGCCGTCAAGCATCTTAATGGCCATTGGCAGACGTACAAAAGACTTATGAGCATCAAACAATGGGCAGGCATTGAAGGCTTTGGACATTAAGGTGATTTCTCAAGTATTAGCTTGTATGGGACTTTATCAGCCTCTAGCAAGACTGTCTACTAAAGTCCACTAATTGAGATTGGAGGACATAGCGGAAAGGGAGGCATTGCCCTATCTGCAGCAACAGTTAACAAGAATCTTTAACATGCTTAACGAGCAAATTAACGAACCAGATGTCTATAGCAGTTAAATCGACTTCTGCTAAACTAGCTTCACAATGATAAGGACAAACATTATGTCGCACGCTTTACTTGCCTTCCTACTCACGATTTCGGTTTCGCTATCCGCGGTAGCCATTGCACCTATCGAGAAGCAGACTGAACAAACAGCGCTCTTTCGCGAAATTCTCGATCGCTTGGCAACTCGCCATTACCGTGGCCAAGATATTAACGATGACCTCTCTCAGCGCTACCTCTCCACCTACATAGAGATGCTAGATCCACTGAAGAGTTATTTCCTGCAGTCTGATATTGAAGAGTTTAATCAGTGGTCCACCAAACTGGACGATTTAGCACGTCGCGGTGATGTGGCACCAGGTTTTGTAATGTTTAATCGCCTCCGTGATCGATTGCTTGAGCAGTTACAGGCCAATATAGCGCTACTGGAAAGCGACTATGAATTCGATTACAGCGTCGATGAGACCCTAATTCTCGACGGTGAAGAACGTCAGTGGATGCTGACTGACTCAGAGCAGCGGGACTACTGGCGCAAGCGCATCAAAGATTCAATGATCCGGCTATTGCTCAATGATAAGGAGCCGGTTAAAGCGCGTGAGCTTTTAGTAAAGCGCTTTAGCAACCAGATCACTCAGATGGAACAGCGCGACAGCCAAGATGTCTTTCAGCTCTATGCCAACGCCCTAGCCTCCCTATACGACCCCCACACATCCTATTTTTCGCCACGTACCACCGAGAATTTTCAAATCAATATGTCGCTGTCTCTGGAAGGCATTGGCGCCGAATTGCGCACTGAGGACGAATACACCAAGGTTGCACGGGTTATTCCCGGTGGACCAGCCGATTTACAAGGCATCTTAAAAGCCTCCGACAAAATTATTGCTGTGGCTCAGGGCGACGAAGAGCTTGTGGATGTTATTGGCTGGCGTATTGATGATGTAGTGGAGCTGATACGTGGCGCTAAAGATTCCACCGTCAGACTAGAGCTTATCGAGGGTGGCAGCGACTCTGCGGACAGCACCAAGGTCATTGCTATAGTTCGAGACAAGGTGAAGCTGGAAGAAAAATCCGCCCAGAGCAAAATCATTAATATCAATCAAAATGGCACCGATTTAAAGCTAGGCGTGATTGATATTCCCGCTTTTTATATGGACTTTGAGGCCTATCGCAAGCGCGATCCAGAGTATAAAAGTACCACTAGAGACGTGTATAAACTACTTAGCGAGCTTCGCGAAGAACAGGTTGATGGTATTGTCTTGGATCTGCGTAACAACGGTGGCGGCTCGCTCCATGAAGCCACCATGCTGACGGACTTATTTATCGGTACAGGTCCTGTGGTACAAATTCGCAATGCCTACCAGCAGGTTTCCCGTGATCAGCGGGCAATGATGCGTGCCGCCTACAATGGCCCACTATTAGTAATGATCAATCGCCTAAGCGCCTCGGCCTCTGAGATTTTTGCCGGCGCACTGCAGGACTATGGACGAGCGGTTGTGGTTGGTAGCCAAAGCTTTGGCAAGGGAACCGTGCAAGATGTTACCGGCCTCAGCAGTGGTCAATTGAAGCTCACCGTTTCGAAGTTCTATCGTGTCTCCGGCGACAGCACTCAGCATCGAGGCGTGGTGCCGGATATCGAGTTCCCCTCTCTCTATGACAAACAGGAAGTAGGTGAAAGTCAGCAGGACAATGCCCTGCCCTGGGACAATATTCACAGCGTACCGTTCAAGCCGTTGGCCGGTGTAAAGCAATTTGTGCCGCTTTTAGACGCCGAACATAAGCTGCGCATTTCTCAGGACCCTGACTTTTTACACCTTGTGAACACACTGGAACTAAGCAACAGTTGGGACGCTGACAAAGCGGTGTCATTGAATATTGGAAAGCGCCGTGCCCGCAGTAGCGACTGGGATACCAAGCGATTTTTACTTGAAAATAAGCGCCGAAAGTTAAAAGGCCTTGAGCTCTATGCCGACCAGAAAGCCTGGAAAAACGACAATAAAGACAGCGACGATGATGCGACAGACGTTGAGAGCGATAACAAGACGTCAGACGACGCCGGTACTGAATCTGAAGCCCAAGATCATGCAAAGACCGACACTGCCGTCGCGCCAACAAGCTCTAACGACAGCTTAGTCACTGAGAGCAAACAAGGAACCAAGACTGAAGGCGATGAGGAAGGCCTGGCTGACGATGAAAATATAGCCGAAACTGACCCTATGCTTCAGGAAGCTGGCTATATTCTCGCCGACCAAATACGCCTTCAAGCAAAGCCCGCTAGCAAGCAAATGATAGTCCGCGCCGAAAAGGTAGAGAAATAATTATGGCAGCACGGATTGTTTCATTTAACGTCAACGGTTTGCGTTCCCGCCTGCATCAGCTAGAAGCGATGATTAATCAGCACTCGCCCGATATTATCGGCCTTCAGGAAACCAAGGTCAGCGATGAGGAGTTTCCCCATCAGGCTATTGCGGATCTGGGTTATGAGGTGAACTTTCATGGTCAAAAAGGCCATTATGGCGTTGCCCTGCTGAGTAAGGCCCCCGCCATCAATATTACTCGGGGCTATCCCTCAGATGGCGAAGATGCCCAGCGGCGCATGATTCACGGCCAGTACTCTATTAACGGCCAAACAGTGCATGTAATCAATGGCTATTTTCCCCAGGGCGAGAGCCGTGCTCACCCAACCAAATTTCCCGCCAAAGAAAAGTTTTATGCAGATCTACTAGCCTATTTAGATAGCAACTTTAACGCCGATGATCTGGTGTCAGTGATGGGCGATATGAATGTCGCAGCCAACGACATAGATGTAGGTATTAAGCCGGAAAATGCCAAGCGCTGGATCAAGACTGGCAAGTGCGCCTTTCTGCCCGAGGAACGGCAATGGCTGCAAAACTTGCTCGACTGGGGCTTACAGGATAGCTTTAGAGAGCAAAATGCCGCCGATGATAGCCACAGCTGGTTTGACTATCGCAGCAAAGGTTTTGAATTGGAGCCAAAGCGCGGTCTGCGCATTGACCTTATTCTGGCTTCGCCCTCACTGATGAAGCTGGTCACAGAAACCGGTATAGACACCGCAGCCAGAGGCTTTGAAAAACCCTCTGACCACTGCCCTATTTGGGCTGACTTGAGGCTCTAAGCTTTCTTAGAACGGCTAGTTTAGTTACTTCGCCAGTCAACCAATCTCCCCGGCCACCGTTCAACAGAGCGACAGTCAAATAAGGAGATGGACATGCGAAGAATTCTAACCATATTGACGCTGAGTGTTGGCTTGCTGACTTTCCCAGGAACGGCAATGGCCGACCGGGATAAAGATAGAGCTTCAACGCGACATAGCTATGGTGATCACGGGAAAGATAACTACCGCGACAGACAGCATAATGCTAACCAACATGTTGATAGAAAGTACCTACATGAACAATACCAGCATAAAAAACACCAACACAAAAAGCATCGCGCCGAGACCATTAAGCAGCGCAAGCTGGCAGCAAAGCATCAGCATAGGATCGCCACCTATAGGCATTTTGACGGCAATAATTATAAACACTGGCGCGAGCGTCGCGAGTACCAAAAGCATCTCAGCTACAGGTCCCATTATCCGCGCTATCACCGAGGTCATAAACGCAGCCACCACCAGCACAACGATAATTACCAAGAATGGGTAACCACCATGCTCTTGCTGAATGAACTTTTGGATGATGGCTATCGCTATCCGTAACCCTGAATCAACAGCTGCGGAACTCGAACCGGACCTCTTATTACCAGAACCGCAGCCCGCGCGGGCAAACAACAAGGGCAGCTATACTGAGGTCGACTCCACTGACAAGCGCCGCAGTAAAAATAATAGCGCCATTGCCGAGGACGTTAGGATTGAGCAAACGGATACTAATAAAACGATGCCTGAGTTAACAGAGATGTCCATGGACGAATTTCTCCAGAGTATCGAGCGCCGCGCCTTTCATATGGCAAGAATGGCTACAGGTAGTCGCGATGACGCACTCGACATAGTTCAAGACGCCATGTTCAAGTTGGTACAAAAATACGCAGACAAGAGCGCGGATGAATGGCGGCCACTGTTTTATCGTATTCTAAACCGTAAAATTACCGATCACTATCGTCGCAATGCAGTAAAAAATCGCCTCTTTAGCCTCGCGAGTTTCGGCATGAAGGCCAGCGATGAAGGTGCCGACCTAATCGACCGCGCTGAAGGTCGCGAAAGCGACGCCCCAGATCGAACGGTTGCTCGGGCGCTACAGATGGAAATACTCTCAAAGGCAGTTGCACAGTTGCCCGGACGTCAGCGCCAAGCCTTTATGCTGCGTTGCTGGGACGGCATGAGTACTGCCATAACTGCTGAAACCATGGGCTGCAGCCAGGGTAGCGTCAAAACCCACTACTCCCGAGCCATACATTCCCTGAGGGCCTCACTGGAGGATTACCATAATGAATAACTCTACAGAGCAAAGCTTGCGCAAGCGCCTTGAAGCACTGGAGCAAGATACCGCTAACGAAGACCTTTTTCGTCTCACCCAGGGGCGCAACGAAGCCCTGCAGCAAAAGCCCAGAAAGACTAAGCCGATATTCTGGCCTGCGATGGCTACTTCACTGGGCTCAGCACTGTTGATCGCTGTACTTTATACTCCCGCAGGTTCAGTACTGTCGCCAAAAAGTGAGATTGTTACTGAGGACTTTTACACTGATTTAGAGGATGAAAACCTCGAATTTTACTATGACTTAGAATTTTATGACTGGTTAGCGGATCTGGAGAGCTAATTGTGGTCTCGACTGCAGAACTATTAACAAAGAGCGATNNGATAAAGAGACAGATGATGAAATATAAGCGACTAACGACATTCGCACTGCTGGCGCTACTGGCCTGCTTCGCCCTGCCCGTCGCGGCTGATCAACTCAGTGACAAGGCGATCCCGTGGAAGGATCTGCCGGCCGATGCACAGAGCGCGCTAGCACCCATGGCTGAACGCTGGGAGCAACTTAAACCCAAGCAGCAACAGCGCCTACTGCGCAAGATTGACAGCAAAAAATTTAAACAGGCTACCAATCGCTGGAAGCAGCTCTCACCCGAGGAACGCAAGCGGATTAAGCAGACTCGCGGGCGATTTAAACAACTGCCGCCCGAAAAACGTGAGGCACTCCGGCAACGTTGGCAAAATATGTCGGAGGAGGATCGCCAAGCAGCCGCTAAAGCACGCCGGATACTCAAACAGTATCCACCCAAGCAGCGGCACCGACTGCTTGAAGAATTGCACGCCTTACCCCCAGAGGAGCGTCGCGCTAAGTTAGATAAGCTTAAACGTCTCAAATCAGACAAATCGAACAAAAAAAGTAAAGATTAAAAATCCTAAGGCAAAAAAAAGACCCCAGCGGGGTCTTTTTTGCTGCTGCTTAACTCAACGCATGATCAGTTAGATTAAAGCGCCCCATCAAGCTCAGGCAGTGCTGTAAATAGATCCGCAACCAGGCCGTAATCAGCAACCGAAAATATCGGTGCCTCTTCGTCTTTGTTGATCGCAACAATCACCTTGCTGTCCTTCATACCTGCCAAATGCTGAATCGCACCGGAGATACCCACAGCAACGTAGAGATCAGGAGCAACGATCTTACCCGTTTGACCCACCTGCATATCGTTCGGTACAAAGCCTGCATCGACAGCCGCGCGGGACGCACCAACGCCAGCGCCGAGTTTGTCGGCAACACTGTAGATCATGCTGAAGTTGTCACCGTTGCCCATGCCGCGGCCGCCAGAAACAACAATTTTTGCCGCAGTCAATTCTGGACGATCTGACTTGGCAACTTCTTCAGCTTTAAAGGCTGACTTGCCGGCATCCTGAGCTGAGGCAACCGCCTCAATAGTAGCAGAGCCGCCTTCGGCAGCTGCTGCATCAAAGGCTGTACCACGAACCGTCAGAACTTTAATCGCATCACTGCTCTGTACTGTGGCAATCACGTTGCCTGCATAGATTGGACGCTTAAACGTATCAGGGCTAACCACAGCGCTGATTTCAGAGATTGCCTGGACATCCATCAGCGCCGCGGCACGAGGTAGGATATTTTTAGCGGTAGTAGTCGCCGTCGCCAGCACGTGGCTATAAGCAGCGCCGACCTCAGCGATCAGTGGTGCAACATTTTCTGCCAGCTGGTGGGCATGAGCTGCATTGTCTGCAACCAATACCTTGCTGATACCCGCTACATTGGCGGCCTGTTCAGCGGCACCTTGGCAGTCACTGCCAACAACTAGGATATCGATATCGCCACCTATGGCTTGCGCTGCGGTAACTGAATTCAAAGTAGCAGGCTTTAGGCTGCTGTTGTCGTGTTCAGCGATAACTAAAATACTCATGAGATCACCTTCGCTTCATTTTTAAGTTTGTCTACTAACATGGCTACATCATCAACCTTGATACCAGCTTGACGCTCGGCGGGCAATTCAACGCCCAGCAAGGTGACACGAGGCGCAATGCTCACACCCAAGTCATCCGGTGTCTTAACATCTAGTGGCTTGCGCTTGGCTTTCATAATATTTGGCAGAGAGGCATAGCGCGGCTCATTCAATCGCAAATCAGAGGTGACAATCGCGGGCAAGCTCAACTCTAAAGTCTGCAGACCACCGTCAACCTCACGAATAACCACTGCTTTGCCACCGTCCAAGGTTAACTCAGAGGCGAAAGTCGCCTGAGAACAATCCAAAAGAGCGGAGAGCATTTGACCCGTCTGATTGTTATCACCGTCAATGGCTTGCTTACCCATCAAAATAATATCGGGTGATTCGGCATCACAGACAGCTTTCAGGCACTTGGCAATCGCCAGTGGCTCGAGAGATTCATCGGTTTCAACCAGAACGGCACGATCTGCACCCAGCGCTAGCGCTGTGCGCAACTGTTCTTGTGCTTGCTTGGGACCCACCGACACAGCAACCACTTCAGTCGCTAACCCTTTCTCCGCTAGACGGACTGCTTCTTCAACAGCGATCTCACAGAAAGGGTTAATCGACATTTTGACATTGGCTAGATCAACATCTGAGCCGTCGGACTTGGGCCTTACTTTGACGTTGTAGTCTACAACGCGCTTTACAGCGACCAGTATTTTCATGGTTTTCCTTCCACATGGCTGAATAAATTGGGTGATTTGAAGCACCGCATCCTAGGCCTGCGGAGGTCAAATTTCGAGTCAGTCATATTGCCTAGCTAGGCCTTATAAATCAAGCTGGCGCAAGGCCTTACGCGACCGGCGAGTCAGCTCGGACGGCCGGTCATTGTTATAAATTATGGTTATCAATAATCACTATAGCTATGCCCATATGATGGTTGTAACATAACGTCTGTCAAATTTAATGCTTTAGGGAGAATAAGTGTGGAACGAGAATATATGGATTACGATGTCGTCATCGTTGGCGCCGGCCCATCGGGCCTGGCTGCAGCTTGTCGGCTAAAACAGGTTAACGCTGATATCTCGGTCTGTGTGGTAGAAAAAGGTTCCGAGGTGGGTGCCCATATTCTATCCGGTGCCGTTTTCGAACCCACGCCACTCAATGAACTGTTCCCTGAGTGGAAGGAAATGGGCGCTCCCCTGCTAACGCCAGTGACTGAGGACGACATTTTTGTCTTTACCGGCGCGACCAAGCGCGTCAAGGTGCCAGGACTATTTGCCCCAAAAACCATGCATAACCATGGCAACTACATTATCAGCCTTGGCAAGCTCTGCCGCTGGTTAGCCGAGCAAGCTGAGAATCTTGGCGTTGAAGTCTTTCCAGGGTTTGCCGCCGCAGAGGTCCTCTACGGCGAAAACAATGAAGTCCTCGGCATTGCCACGGGTGATATGGGTATTGGTCACAATGGCGAGCAGAAAGGCTCTTACATGCAAGGTATGGAATTGCGCGGTAAATACACGCTATTTTCCGAGGGCTGTCGCGGTAGCCTAGGCAAGCAATTGATCGCCAAGTACCAGCTCGATGCAGGCAAAGATCCCCAGCATTATGGGCTCGGCATTAAAGAGCTGTGGACCATTCCAGCCGATCAGCATAAGCCAGGTCTTGTAGTGCATTCTGCCGGCTGGCCTCTGGATGAAAGCAAGTCACTGGGTGGCGGCTTTTTGTACCACTTAGAGGACAACCAGGTTGCCGTAGGTTTGATCACTAATCTCTCTTACACCAACCCTCATGTCAGCCCATATGATGAATTTCAGCGCTACAAGCACCACCCTGAGATTGCAAAATATCTCGAGGGTGGCGAGCGTATAACCTACGGCGCCCGGGCACTGCTTAAAGGTGGTCTGCAGTCGCAGCCAAAGATGTCTTTCCCCGGTGGAATACTGATTGGCGACGACGCCGGAACGCTCAATTTTGCCAAGATCAAAGGCAGTCATACTGCCATGAAGTCTGGCATGGTTGCGGCACAGACCGTTGCCGAGGCATTGGCCGCTGAAAAGTCCAATACTGACCTTATCGAATACGCGGCGGCTTACAAAAACTCTTGGGCTTATAAAGAACTGCATATGCAGCGTAACTTTGGACCAGCTCAGCACAAGTTTGGCAATATAATCGGCTCGGCTTACGCCTTTATCGATATCAATATCTTCAATGGCATGCTGCCCTGGACATTAAACGATAAGGTTGCCGATCACGATACGCTAAAGCCAGCCAGTGAATGCCCTAAAATCGACTACCCCAAGTACGACGGCAAGCTGAGCTTTGATAAGGCGTCATCTGTATTTATGTCGAACACTAACCACGAGGAAGATCAGCCCTGCCATCTGGTGTTAGCGGATCCGGATCTGCCGATCAGTAAAAACCTCGAGCTCTATGATGAGCCGGCGCAGCGTTATTGCCCTGCAGGTGTCTATGAGGTGGTGGCCAACGATGATGGTAGCCAACGTTTCCAGATCAATGCGCAGAACTGTGTTCACTGCAAGACCTGTGATATTAAAGAGCCCAGTCAGAATATTAACTGGGTAGTGCCTGAAGGTGCTGGCGGTCCAAACTATCCGAATATGTAAACTGGAAAATTTGGCCTTGAAGGCTGCTTGAAAAGCACAATGCCCGCATCGCTGATGCGGGCNNATTTTTTTACGGGCGCTTTTTTTAACGAGCAGTTTTTTACCGGGCACTTTCTTGCCGGCCACTTCTATCGGTCGAGTTTAGTCGTTTAAAAACTGCCGAGAATAAAACGTTCGCCCATACTGCTAATACTCAGCATACCGTCATCGCCACCGGACGACTCTGCCGCCCACTCAACGATTTCATAGAATACATTGCGACTTAACAACGCCTGCAGATTGCGTCGAACCAAAACCAGCGGCAGTGGTTCTTCCGCGCCAGAAAAGGCTTGCATGGTCAAAGGATGCTGGCGATCGACAATCACCACATCACCGGTGACAGTGGTCAACGTTATAGCCTGATAATCAGCTCGCGTTTCACGTTCTGCAGCAACGACAAAGAGCGGCGCAATATCTACCTGAATACGCCATTTTTCCACTGGCGTAACCAGAAAGTAATCGCCCTCTTCAAAAACCAATATCGAGGCAAAAAGTTTAACCATTGCCGGGCGTTTGATTTCGCCACCCTCATGGATCCAGCGGCCCTCACGATCGATAACCATATCCATATCACCGCTAAGTTGCGGTTTCCACAGATGTACCGGGGGCAGCGAGGCGGAGGATTTATCTTGGGATGCCAATAGGTCGGCGAACAGACTTTCTAGCTGATCAGACACAGAGTGCTCGACTAATTACTAGATTCAGGCGGTTTAAGGGGCTTAGAGGCTGCAGACTGGGAACCAGTAATTTTAGCCGCTGCGGACTTTGACGTTGTGGGGTCACGGTACTGACCGCTATTACCAATGGTGACACCGACACCAGTGATAAATTTCATCAGATCAGCACTGTCGAGACGATAGTTCCAGCTGCGACTAAAGCACAACTCTACCGCACCCTGAGCCAGTGCCCAGCATGCCAGGTAGTGATAGTGGGGAGGAACGTCTTCGAGCACTCCCCGCTCGATCAGCCGAGTGATCATACTGTTGAGAGAGTCTTCATTTGAGCGCCGCATAGCATGCAGTTGATCCAATTGATCAGACACATCTTCCGCATCGATCAATCGCACTTCTAAGTGCTGAACCAGCCGATCAAGTTCCGGGCGCGCCAGACGTGACTCAAAGTAGGCTTTCGCCGCGGCGCCGGACTCACCCGCTTCCGCATCCGCTATCCCTTCTGCCAAACGCTGCGTAATGCTCTCTTCATAGTCAAGCATGATACGCACAAGGATTTCATTTTTTGTAAGAAAGTGCTTATAGACCGTACCCTTACCTATACCTGCTTTGGCAGCGATACTGGACACGGTTACACGGTCTATACCGTCAGATAGAAATAGCGACAGTGCAGCGTCGATAATCTTTTGTTCGCGGTTAAGAAAAATCTTTTTCTTTTCGCGAATTCTGTCTGCACTGGAGGATTTGCTATTCATATAAGGGACAATCTTCTCTCAAACCTAAAGTAGCTCCATTAGAAACCTAAAGCTGACCAAAGACAATATCTAAAGGCTCAGCTCACGGTTACTGGCGCGAATAAACTCGTTCTTTAAATCCGCAAACGTCTGTACGGCAGGAAACTGCGGAAATTCAGCAATCACATTGTCCGGCGCATGAAACAAAATACCCGCATCGGCTTCAGCTAGCATCGTAGTATCATTGTACGAATCGCCGGCGGCGATGGTTCTGTAGTACATGCTTTTAAAGCCCACTACAGCCTGTCGTTTGGGATTAACCTGACGTAGGTGATAGTCAATTACAGTGCCATCTTCCGCGGTTTCAAGTTTGTGGCAAAGCAGAGTCGGGTAGCCAAGTTGCTTCATCAGCGGGCTGGCAAATTCATAGAAGGTATCTGAAAGAATAACCACCTGAAAACGCTCACGTAGCCAGTCGACAAAATCAATGGCGCCGGGCAGTGGTTCTAACGTCGCAATGACCTCCTGGATTTCATTCAGCCCCAAGCCGTGCTCGCGCAAAATATCAAGCCGATAACGCATCAGTACATCGTAGTCGGGCTCGTCGCGTGTGGTCTTCTTTAGCGCTTCTATACCCGTTTTTTCGGCAAAGGCGATCCAAATTTCCGGAACCAAAACGCCCTCTAGATCAAGACATGCGATTTCCACAGATATTACTCCCAAAGATTAATTTTGCATGCACTTTACGTGGTTACACAGGCCTGCGCAATTGAGAACATCTCGGATAAAAGGTTATAAGCCTATAGCCGCTTATTATTTTTACTAATTAGCCGGTTTTGCTATAGTGCCGACCTTTAAAATCTACCGGAAAATTTTGTATGAGCTCGATCACCAACATCGTCGATATAGACAGTGAACTGGCAACCCAGTCACCACAGGAAATTCTTCGTTACGCTCTTGAGAACTTTGACAATATTGCGATCTCGTTCAGCGGTGCTGAAGATGTAGTGTTGATCGATATGGCCTATAAAATTCGCAAAGACATTCAAGTCTTTTCACTGGATACAGGCCGGCTCCATGCTCAGACCTACCGCTTTATAGAAGCCGTGCGCAACCACTACGACATTAAAATTGACCTGGTGATGCCAGAGGCAGCCAAAGTGGAAATGCTGGTGAAAGAAAAAGGTCTGTTTAGCTTTTACCAAGATGATCACAAAGAATGCTGTGGCGTGCGCAAGATTGCACCACTGCGTAAACAGTTATTAACTGTCGACGCATGGATCACTGGCCAGCGCCGCGACCAGAGCCCCGGCACTCGCGCTGAAGTTCCAGTAATGCAAGACGACAAAGCCTTTTCCCGTCCAGATGACAGCCTGACCAAGTTCAATCCACTGGCTAACTGGACATCAAAGCAGGTGTGGGACTATATCCGCGCAAACAATGTTCCCTACAATGAGCTGCATGATCAGGGGTTTGTCAGCATTGGTTGTGAGCCCTGCACCCGTCCAACTGGGCCTGGTCAACACGAGCGCGAAGGCCGCTGGTGGTGGGAAGAAGCGACGCTGAAAGAATGTGGTCTGCACGCAGTTAATATCAGCAAATAGATTCGAGACAAAAGGAGATCAGTATGAAAATCACCATGGTGAAAAAAATCTTTGCCGATGGGTCTCCGTGCAAAAAGTGTGGCGAGATTGAAGAGAAGATGCGCGCGGCCGGACAGCTCGAGCGCATCGACCGCACCGTTGTTGCCGATGAGTCTAATGAGCAATCTGAAGGAATGCTGCTGGCAACAGAACATGGAGTTGACCGCGCCCCATTCTTTATTGTCGAGCGCGACGGTGAGGCGGCGCAAATTTATACCGTCTATTTTAAATTCGTCAAAGAGGTACTAGACGCAAAGACCAGCGAGGAAGAAGAGATCGCTGAGATTATGAACGACGTCGACCTCGATTTTTTGTAAGACTGTCTATTGTTAAGGCGACTCGCTTTTTATAGATCGACTGCCTCAGTCGATCTTGCCGCCGCAGGCGCTGGTCCTGTTATAAAGCGTTCCCAACTATAGAGCTTTCCAACTATAGAGCTTTCCNNCTTTATCCCTAGCAAACCGGCAATTTCATATTGGCGAAGTATTCTAACTGCGCCTCCTTGCTCGGCAGTGCCATTGCCTCATCCACCACTGTACGCGTTAAGTGCGGTGCAAAGGCATGAATAAACTCATACATATAGCCCCTCAAATAGGTACCTTTGCGAAACCCTATACTGGTGACACTGGATTCAAACAGGTGCCCTGCTTCTATGGCGACTAGGTCTGTATCTAATTCTGGGTCATAGGCCATATGAGCCACTATGCCTATGCCCAACCCCAAGCGCACGTAGGTTTTGATAACGTCCGCATCGGTGGCGGTAAATACTACCTTGGGTTCGAGATGCTTTTTACTAAAGGCATCATCCAAGCGCGAGCGCCCGGTAAAGCCAAAGACGTAAGTAACAATCGGATGCTTCGCGACGTCTTCAATAGTTAAATTAGACAGCTGTGCCAATGGGTGGTTTTTCGGTACCAAGATACAGCGGTTCCAACGGTAACAGGGCATCATTAACAAATCGTTATAGAGCTCCATAGCTTCGGTGGCTATGGCGAAATCCACTGTACCATCTGCGGCTTTTTCTGATATCTGGACCGGTGTGCCCTGGTGCATATGCAGGGAAACCTCAGGATACTTAGCAATAAATCCCTGAATCACTGAGGGTAGCGCATAGCGTGCTTGAGTATGGGTGGTAGCTATGCTGAGACTGCCTTTATTGGGGCTATTATGCTGCTGAGTAAGCTGCTTGATGCTTTCGACTTGGCGCAGAATATCGCCAGCAATTTTAAGAATTTCCTCTCCGGTGGGTGTCACACGGGTCAGGTGCTTGCCACTGCGAGAGAATATTTCGACACCGAGCTCATCCTCTAGCAGGCGGATCTGCTTACTGATACCAGGCTGAGAGGTATAGAGGCTTTTCGCTGTGGCTGAAACATTAAGGTCGTGATGGGCGACTTCCCAGATATAACGCAGTTGTTGCAGTTTCATGGCATTTCCTCAGCGATCCTAGGACAGCTAAACCTGCGATTGAGCCCTGCCCTAATATTATGTCTAGTCGAAACATACCCCGTTCTATACGATAAAGCTATAAAAATATACAAAACTATTCCTTCTTAGAATAGAGTCAGCTTGCTAAAATACCTGTCAAATATGCTCATAAGTGACTGCCCTACCCAATGATCGACCTGATTCTCTACATAGCCTCTGGTGCTGCCGTAGGCCTGGCTATAGGCTTGACTGGTGTCGGTGGTGGCTCATTGATGACGCCGCTGCTAATACTGTTTGGCTTCCCCTACAATGTCGCCATAGGGACTGATCTGCTCTATGCTGCGATTACCAAAGCTGGCGGTGTTGTCAGTCATCAGAAACAGAAAACTATTCAGTGGCGCACCGTTCGCATGCTCGCCCTAGGCAGTGTGCCAGCCTCGGTAATTACCGCCCTTTTTCTCAGTCAGGTGTTTAATGATTCCACCGAATACGAAGGTATTTTGACGCGCAGCCTCGGGGTAATGTTGGTATTAACTGCCACTGTGATTCTACTAAACGGCCGTTTACGGCAGACAGTTAAAATAACGCCTGAGTCTAGCAACGGTTTTTTTGTCCGTCACAATGACGCTGTTATTTTCTTGGTGGGAATCTTCTTAGGCGTTTTTGTTACCCTTTCATCAGTGGGCGCCGGCGCCTTCTGTGCCGCAGTATTGATGGTGCTCTATCCGCATATGCCAGCACTGAAGATCGTTGGAACCGATATAGCTCATGCGGTACCCCTTACTCTGGTGGCCGGCCTCGGGCATCTGATCTGGCTTGGCAATGTTGATTTTATGCTGTTGGGATGCCTGTTGATCGGTTCGCTGCCGGCGATTCACCTGGGCACGCGACTGGCTAGCAGAATCCCAAGCAATATATTACAGACCGCAATCGCGACCCTACTGCTTGGAATGGGCATTAAATTTGCGGTTTTCTAAAGACCTACATTGACAGCGTAATTGAAGGTTAAAGTGAAAGTGACAGCACGTAGGCGTCAAAACCTAAATAAAATCTGAGCCAAATCGCGCGACAAAAAATCCGAACATCAACGCATAAAAAAGATAGTAAAGCACCGAATGGCGCGCTTTTTTACGCACCTCTTGTAACACCTGATCCGCCTTTTGCGCCAGATCCCGCTGCTCTATTTCGATTTGCAGAAAGTGCAGGTCCTCACCTACCGGCTGATATTTAAACCGTTTAAGTATCTCTGCGTCCGACAGCTGGCGGTATTTCCGAGATCGTAAAACCGCCATAGGCAATGCTCCATCACTCAACCAATTCTAATCTACTAAACTCGACGCTACTCTTTAAGCTCATTGGCAACGCCGTGAGGAACATGACCAGTAGCCACATGTTCACTGGCGGAGCTGCAGTGAACCTGCTGATCGTCAAAGAACACATCGGCGCCGAAGGACTTGAGAAAGTCTCCTTTGCTGAGGCCGCCAAGAAATAGACTCTCATCGATGCGGATACCCCATTCTCGCAATGTACGAACAACACGCTCATGGGCTGGAGCCGCTCGAGCAGTCACCAACGCAGTGCGAATCGGGCACTCATCTATGGGAAATTCAGCCTGCAGTGAATGCAGTGTCTGTAAAAATATCTTAAACGGGCCCGCGTCTAATGGCATCCGCGCTTCGGCTTTCTCATTGGCCGTAAACGCATCCAAACCACGCTCTTTAAAGATTCTCTCTGAGGCGTCGGAGAACAGCACCGCATCACCATCGAAGGCAAAGCGCAGCTCGTCAGATTCACTGACGCTCTTCTGAGATGGCAACAGAGTGGCTGCCGCCATACCGCTGTCGAGGGCGCTGCGGACATCCTGGGCATTGGTGCTTAAAAACAAATGACAGGCAAAGGCCGAGACGTATCTGTAGGGGGAGTTGCCACCAGAAAATGCAGCTCGGGTGATATTTAGTCCATGGTGAGCGATGGAATTAAATACCCGCAGGCCAGTATCCGCAGAATTTCGAGACAGCAGGATCACTTCGACCCTTGGCTCACCACCGAGTTTTTCGTTGATCCGCAACAGTTTCGTCACCAGGGGGAACGCTTCCCCCGGCTCAAGAATATCGTCTTCGTGCTCACGTTGATATTTCGAGTAAGCGGCCACGCCCTGGTTCTCGTAGATCTCATGGCTCTCGCGCATATCAAATAGTGCGGTTGAGGAAATCGCGATAACCAGTTTTGGGCCGTTTAATTCAGACATACCATCATCTCTCTGTTTCGATCTCTATTTATGTCACTACCCAGATCTCTACTTTGCTCTTTAAGACTGCTTCTGAGCTGCAGCGTCGCTCTCAGTTTGCTCTTCTTCAGCAAAGTACTCTTTGGAAAGGCGAAACACAACCGGAGCCAAAAACACCAGTGCAATCAAGTTGGGAATGGCCATCATGCCGTTGAGCACATCAGACATTTTCCAAACCAGTTCCAAGCTCATCTGTGTGCCGAGAAAAATACCCGCTACCCAAAGTACTCGAAATGGCACGATTACTTTCGGGCCAAGTAAAAATTCAGCACAGCGCTCGCCGTAATAGCTCCAGCCCAACATGGTGGTAAAGCCAAACAGAATAATGCACAGGGTCAAAATAATATCGCCAAACGGCAGCTGAGAACTAAAAGCGGCCGATGTCATAGCGGCGCCGTACAACTCACCATCCCAGACACCGGTAACCACAAGAACAAGGCCGGTCATGGTGCAGATAATTAACGTGTCGATAAAAGTCCCCAACATAGCGATTGAGCCCTGACGCACTGGGCTGTTGGTCTCAGCTGCGGCATGGGCGATGGGCGCTGAACCCAGACCCGATTCATTGGAAAACACGCCTCGCGCCACACCACTTTGCAGGGCCAACATTATGCTGCCACCGACAAAGCCCCCAGTTGCTGCAGCGCCGTTAAACGCGGTATCAACAATTAACACCACCGCAGCAGGCACTGCCGCTGCATTGAGGATCAGAATACTCATGGTAGCTAACAGATAGATAACCGCCATTAAGGGAACCAGCTTACCTGCAACTTCTGCGATGCGCTTAATACCGCCGAGTAAGACAACGCCGACCAAAATCGACATCACTAGGCCGCTAACTAAGGTGGGCACATGAAAGTTGCTCTCGAGGATCTGAGATACAGCATTGGACTGCACAGTGTTGGCCAACCCAAAACCTGCCAGAGCACCAAAAAATGCAAATAGCATACCCAGCCATTTCCAATTTTCACCAAGGCCGTTCTTGATGTAGTACATGGGCCCACCCACCTTTGTGCCCAGCACATCGGTTTCACGATAGTGAACGGCCAATACTGCCTCGGCATATTTGGTCGCCAGGCCGATTACGGCAGCACACCACATCCAAAACAGAGCACCTGGCCCACCCAGAGCTATAGCCGTGGCCACACCAACGATATTACCGGTACCGACTGTGGATGAGAGCGCTGTCATCAACGCATTAAACGGGCTGATCTCCCCTTCACCACTGCCTTTGCGGCCCTTAAACAGCTGTTTAAAGGCATAGGGAATCTTGGTGATACTGATTCCTTTTAAACCAATGGTTAAATAGATACCGGTTCCCAGCAGCAGTGTCAGCATGCCTGGGCCCCAAATCACATCTCTCATGGTGTCGATAATTTGTTCAAACATAACAATCCCTTTTATTATTTTTAGCGTTTTTATAGCTATTCTTATTATTGTTTTTAGTGCGCTAGTGTATAAGAACTATTCTAATAGCCCAGTCGATGCTGTTGAGCGAATAATCCAAATAGCCCTCCGGTGTGGACAAAGACGATATCATCACCTTCCCGCTGGGAGAATTTTCCTTTTTTAATATCTTCGATCATGCCGAAGAATGCTTTGCCGGTATAAACCGGGTCGAGCAAAATACCTTCTAGAGCAGCAACTTCTTTAATACACTCAAAGACTTCTTCACCGGCAACCCCATAAGCTGGACCTATATACTCATTAGAGGTATCGGCGACCAGGCCTGAAATATCCGTTTGCGGGCTGTACTGACTCTGCCATTGCTCTAGATCTCCGCGCACTTTGCGAGTGAAATACTCAGCGTTATCGCAAACCGCATAAGCTTTTACCCGAGTATTGATCTGATGCAATTGGCAACCCAGCATTAAGCCCGCCTGGGTGCCGGCAGAACCGGTGGCATGAACTATGACTGCAGGCGATATAGCATGGCGCTGAAAGTCCTGAGACAGCTCCTCAGCGGCGGCTATATAACCCCACATACCAGTGCCGTTACTGCCACCAGTAGGAATTGCATAGCCTTTACGTCCAAGCGCAGCATAGTGCTCTTGCCACTGGTTAAAGAGCTTATTCAAGCCTCGGTACTCATCGAGACTGTAGTGACTAATAGTGGCTCCGGCCAATTGATCGAGCAGTAGATTGCCCACTGGCTTGGGCTCAATATCTGCACGCAATAACAGATGCACTTTGAGCCCCAGCTGAGCTCCGAGAAGCGCCACTGAGCGGCAGTGATTGGACTGTACACCACCAGAGGTGATCAAGGTGTCACAGCCGTTTGCCAGGGCGTCCGCGAGCAGAAACTCCAGCTTGCGGACTTTATTGCCAGAGGTGGCAGCGCCAGTGAGATCATCGCGCTTAATCCAGATGCGCGGCCCGCCGAGCTGTTCTGACAGTCGCTCTAGAGGATAGAACGGCGTTGGTGTCTGAGCCAGGTTAAGTCGCTCTGGATAATTAATCATTTAGTCGCTCTCTTCAAATCACGTCTTTACGATCAGCTAATTAAGTCACCTACAAAAAAGGCCGCGTCAGCGGCCTTTTTTGATTACGATATTAGATCGCCTTGATAGTGCCTTTTGGTAGCACCGCATGAACCGCGGACTTTTGAAACTTAAGCTCGAGTTTGTCATTTACTTCAACCACCACATACTCACCTTCAAGCTTAACAACCTTGCCAAGTATGCCACTGGTCATAGTGACTTCATCACCCTTGCTCAGACCGGTAATCAGATCTGTATGCTCTTTCTGACGCTTGCGCTGTGGACGGATAATAAACAGGTACATAAAGATAAACAGTCCGCCAAACATAATCAGCGAGCCGGTGATACCGGGATCGCCAGCTGGAGCAGAAGTCTGTGCCTGTGCACTGGAAATAAAAAACATAATAAGTCCTTAGGGTTAATGAATAATGTTAGGTTATTAGCGCCGCAACGGTCTTTCGTCTTGGCAATTACAGTTAAAAAATATGTCTTGCTGCTGAACTATAGAGCTATAAATTCTCTTTAATCCAGGCCAATGCATCATCGTGATGGGTCTTGGTCTTGACCTTGGGCATCACGTGTTTAATCAGGCCATCTTTGCCAATCACGAAGGTGCTGCGCAGCACGCCCATATATTCGCGGCCCATAAATTTCTTCATATCCCAGGCACCATAGCTCTCAGTGACCTGATGATCCTCATCGGACAGGAGAGTAAAGTTCAGCTCCTGCTTATCTTCAAACTTAACCAGCCTGTCAACTGAGTCTGGACTAACAGCCACAACAACAGTGTCGAGCTCGGCAAATTGATCTTTGCTATCGCGAATACCACAGGCTTGTACAGTGCAGCCGGGAGTCATTGCCTTGGGATAGAAATACAACAGCACATTCTTAACCCCGCGGAAGTCCGCCAGACTGACCTTCTCGCCACGCTGATTAAATAACGAGAAATCGCTCGCCGGCGTTCCAACTTCAGAAAATGCCATGGTTTTCTCCCAATAAGAGGCTGTTTTTAAGGTCGCTTACTGTAGCAAATTTATTGTCCCAGCAACCAGTAAAAGCGTCACCGAGAGGCTTTTTAGGGTTAAAAGTAGCAAAACCCTGAGGCATAAAAAAGCCGCTTACTCAGTGCAGAATAAACGGCTCTTAAATATTGCTTGCTAACAGGTGGCGCTATTACTTGAGCTCATATTCAAGCTCTCATTAAACTCTCGTTCTAATTAGGGCAACAAGTGTTGAACAGCATCGCGCTCTTCTGTCAGCTCTTGCTCGGTCGCGCTCATTTTGGCACGTGAGAAATCATTGATTTCAACGCCCTGAACAATCTCCCAGTCGCCGTCTTTACAGACACAAGGGAAAGAGTAGATTAGGCCTTCGGTAATGCCATAACTGCCATCACTGTAGACGCCCATGCTGACCCAATCGCCATCGGCAGTGCCCAGAGCCCAGCTGCGCATATGGGCAATTGCTGCATTGGCTGCTGAAGCAGCACTAGACGCGCCGCGGGCTTTAATAATCGCTGCGCCACGCTGCTGTACAACAGGAATAAAGTCATTTTCGTACCAGTCCTGATCGACCATATCGATGGCCGCTTGACCATTGACTTTAGTTTGGTGGATATCTGGATACTGAGTCGCTGAGTGATTGCCCCAGATAGTCATATGGGTCACATCATTGATCGTGGTGCCAGTCTTGGCGGCGATTTGGCTCAAAGCACGGTTGTGATCCAGTCGGGTCATAGCGGTGAATTGGCGCGGGTTAATCGATGGCGCGTTGCGCTGGGCAATCAAGGAGTTAGTGTTGGCTGGGTTGCCGACAACCAAGACTTTAATCGCTTTTGACGCATTGGCGTCAATAGCTTTGCCCTGGGCAGAGAAAATCGCTGCATTGGCTTCAAGCAGGTCTTTGCGCTCCATACCGGGACCACGAGGACGAGCGCCTACGAGAAGTGCGTAATCAGTATCCTTAAAAGCGACTGCTGCGTCGTCGGTGCAAACCATATCGGCAAGCAGCGGGAAAGCGCAGTCTTCAAGTTCCATAGCTACACCTTTCAGTGCTTCCAATGCCGGGGTGATTTCAAGCATTTGTAAAATAACCGGCTGATCAGTGCCAAGCATTTCGCCAGCGGCGATACGGAACAATAGAGAGTAACTAATTTGGCCTGCGGCCCCTGTGACGGTAACGCGAACGGGTGATTTCAAGATGGTTCTCCGAAGAAGTGAGTACGCCTAAAAATAAGTAAGGATAAGGGCCACAATCTGTGGCGCTATTGCGGGGCGCTATTATAAGGATGCACAGCAAAAATGCATCATTGCCAGACTAATGGGGAGCATTTTCAGGAACAATACTCCCCTCTTATCGGCAATTAGGCGCAGAGCGCTTTATAGGTGGCCCGCATCCGGGCATAGAGCTGGTCTTTAAAATCGCTGGCTGAGGTATCCAGCTGCGCCACTATATCCACCAAGTGCTCATTATCTTCCTTTCCGCCCCACTGCTTTTGATAGCTGCCATCCTGGTAGCCATGATCCTGACGGAAGAAATTGAGTACATTCTTGCCCACATAACCCACATAGAGCTGTTCAAACTCCATATCAATACCCTGCATCAACTTGGCAAAGCGCACGGCGTCAAAGCCTTTGCTGGCTAGGGTGTATTCAGTAAAGTCCTCGAGATCAATACGGAAGTCGCCGGTTTCCTGTGGCGTTGCAAATGCTTCGGTGACCTGCTCGGCGATAAATTCTGGTGAATCGCCTTTTAACAGCATAATACTGAGACCAAAGTGCCAAATATCCACCAACTCGAGAGCGATCTGGCCAATATCCGGATTCTGCTTTTTCCACCATTTCCAGCCCCAATGATCGAGTAATTCTGCACACTCCACCCATATTGCTCGATACCATTCAAAGTTTTGTGTCTGCCACTGGGCATGCACCTTAGTATTCATATCGTTCTGCAGTTCAAGCATGGTTAAAAGCTGTTGCTGTTTCATCTGTAGTTCCTAGTTCTAAGTTGCTGCTGTGGATTACATTTTTTAAGCGCGAACAAAACTGTTGCACTGCTTCTCTGTACCTATGGTTGTACTGGCCCCGTGGCCGGTAATTACAACCGCATCATCGTGCAATGTGTACAGTCGCTGGCTGATCGATTGTTTGATCTCATCAAAATTTCCCCCAGGCAAATCGGTGCGGCCTATGCTGCCCTGAAATAGGGTGTCACCCGCAATCAGCGTTTTGTACTCGTCAAACCAGAAACTCACAGAGCCCGGTGTGTGGCCGGGCGTGTGTATAGCAACGGCACCGCAGCAATCAAAAGCCTGATCGTCGTTGATATAGTGATCCGGTTCCGGCAGAGACACAGTGGGCACACCAAACATCGCGCACTGATCCTCGACCATATCCCAGAGAAACTGATCGCCTTTATGCAGATAGATCGGCGCGCCAGTGGCGTTTTTGATTTCACCTGCGGCTAAAATATGGTCTAGGTGAGCATGGGTGTGAATAATCGCGACCACCTTGAGATTTAACGCTTTTAGCAGGGCCAAGATCTTGTCGGCATCGCCGCCGGGATCAACCACCAATGCCCTGCCACTCAGTCGATCGCCGATCACTGAACAGTTGCACTGCAAAGGACCCACGGGAAAGGTGCGGATGATAAAATTGGACTGTTCTGGGGCTGTATCGGTCGCTTCGGTCATAATCGCTATCTCTAAGCAGGTATTTGAAAAAGACGGTTAAAATTATCGGTTGTGGCACAGGCCAATTCTTCAAGGCTAATACCGCGCAGATCGGCCATGCACTGGGCCACTTCGCGGACATACTGAGGCTCATTCTGTGCGCCTCGGTGAGGCACAGGTGCCAGCCAAGGTGAGTCGGTTTCAACCAAGATGCGATCCAATGGAACCTTTACGGCTACATCGCGCAAGTCTTTGGCGTTGGCAAAGGTCACAATGCCTGAAAAGGAAATATAAAAACCCAGCTCCAACGCTTGCTGAGCCATTTCCCAAGTCTCGGTAAAACAGTGCATTACACCACCGGCAGACGGTGTGTACTCGCGCATCAGCTCGATGGTTTCATCGCGGGCATCGCGGGTGTGAATAATCACCGGTTTGGCAATTTCCTGACAGGCCTGCAAATGATTGACGAAACTCTGGCGCTGCCAGTCGATAGTCTCGCTGCTATAAAAGGTATCTAACCCAGTCTCTCCGATGGCAACCACGCGGGGTTGTTGTGCCAAACTGACTAACTCTTCGATACTGGGCACCGGCTGTGGCGTTTTCTGTAAGGGATGAACGCCCACAGACGAGTAGACGTTGTCAAATTGTGCAGTGAGATCAATCAGCGATCGCGAGGTAGTCATATCCACGGCGACACTGAGAAAGTGGGTGATGCCGCGAGCCTGGGCCGCGTCAATTACGCCGTTGAGGCCGCCCTCTCGATCGCTTAAATCCAAGTGATCCAGATGACAGTGAGAGTCTACCAGCATAGCGTAAAAGGTCTTTTTTTAGGATTGATTACTACAGAGTTAGTGTAGGCTTGTGGGAGTGTACCGTACCGGTCAGAGCCTGTTCAATATCAACCTTTAATTCTTCTTGGTCGGCGCTCAATTGAACCCCTACACCCTCTTGCTTAAAACTCGCAGAACCTTTGTGGGTTACCCAGACCACTTTGCCGGTCATGGGAATGGGTTCGGGGCGCAGATAAATACTTAACAGAAAGAAAATATCATCGCCCAATTCATAACTTTTTTTCGTTGGCACAAACACACCACCGCCTTGAACAAAGGCCATGTAGTGCTCATACAGTGCATCTTCATTTGGAATCTCGACGGATAAAATACCGCCCTTGCCACCTTTAAACATCCTTATTACCTCCGGTCCCTGTGCTGTTTTGAGCTTAGCACGAAAAACTTGGATGCACTGATAATGTGGCCTTGAGTGGGTTTGTACTGTTGCTGAAACTGGGCTTGTGAGGCATGCCGAAAGCCTTAGTATATAAGCCCGAGCGCCGACACTTGTCACCTCGAACCCCACCAATTGTCATCTCGGGCCCTACCAATTGTCATCTCGAACGCATGTGAGAGATCTCAGAATTGAGCAGAGAGATCCCTCGTCGCTCCGCTCTGTCGGGATGACATATTAAGCGGTTCTATCGAGATGACATATTAGAGGGGTTCTATCGCGATGATATATCAGGGGTTCTATCGGGATTACATATTAAAGGGCTCTATCAGAATAATTGCCACTCTAGCTCAGCCTATCTGCGCGCCTTGAATACCATCACCCAGTCCATAAACAGCTCTTCCCAAAGCAACTGCGGGTTGGGGTTGTTACCGCTGAGTATCCAATTGCGCGCCAACAGCAACTTATCGGAAAAACCAAATAGCGCAGTATTGGGTTTATCCGCCAGTTCGGTTGTGGCCAACCGATGAATATACCGACTAAACCAATCTATAGACTGTTCGCCATCGAGCTTTTGACACTGCTGTGCAGCGGCCAAAGGTGACTGAGAACCGTCAGCCACCTCAGCCACCAACGTCTCAAACTGCCGCCGCTGTTCCAAATTGTCACTTTGCAGATAATCCAGAGCCAACAATGGCCGCCCACCCGCTAAGGGCAAAACCTGCTCTGCAGCACTGCGGTCGTTGGTGACATCGGTAAGCCACCGCAGGGCAATATCAGCCTCTGGGGTTGGCATACTCAGCTTCTGGCAGCGGCTGCGAATGGTCGCAGACAATCTGCTGGGCCTATGAGAGACCAAAATCAATAATGTTTTGCTCTGAGGCTCTTCGAGATTTTTTAGCAGTGCATTGGCCGCATTAATATTCATCGCTTCAGCAGGTGCAATAATCGCCACTTTCCAACCACCCTGTTGGGCAGTTTTACTCAGGGATTCGCAGAGCTTGCGCACCGGATCAATCTTAATCGCCTTGCCTTTCTCTTCAGGCTCAAGATAGGTGATATCCGGGTGACTACCCGCGCTGAAAAGATTGCAGCTCTTGCAGGTGCCACAGGCATATTTGACCATCTCTGCGGAACAGATCAGACGTTGGGCCAGAGCCGTCGCTAATCGCAACTTGCCAATCCCCTGATCGCCACTGATCAATACCGCATGGGGCAGACGACCACTATCGATACTGCTATTTAAAGAAGCCCATGCATCCTCGTGCCAGGGCAGTGGCAGAGCCGACACTAAACAGTCTCCCAAAAGGTCTCTAGGGCCTGAGTAATCTGGGCTTGAACCCCTTCTAAAGTGAGAGATGCGTCAATTACCACACAGCGCTGCGGATTGTCCTCTGCGATCTGTAGATACCGATTGCGCACGCGCTCAAAGAACGCCACTTGCTCTTGCTCAAACCGATCCGGCGTACTGCGTTCACTGGCCCGCGCTAAGCCAATCTGCACCGGAATATCGAGAATCAAGGTTAAGTCCGGTTGTAAGCTGCCCTGAACCATCAGTTCAAGATCTCTAATCAGATCGTCGCGCATATGGCGACCGGCGCCCTGATAGGCGTAAGTGGCATCGGTAAAACGGTCGCAGAGAACCCAGGCACCCTCACCTAGCATAGGGTCGATTACTTGGTTGAGATGTTGTGCGCGGGCGGCAAAGACCATCAGCAGTTCGGCGGTATTGCACACTGACTCTTCCCGAGGTGCCAACAATAGCTCACGAACCTGTTCGGCCAGTGGCGTGCCGCCAGGCTCTCTGGTGCAGCCATAGGTGAGTTTTTTACTGTCCATCCAGTCTTGGATAAATTTAATATTAGTGGTCTTGCCGACGCCTTCGGTGCCTTCAATGGTAATAAATTTTCCACGCATTTGATTACTGACCCTGCACCTAGTTTTTGATCGCTCTATTGTGACGATTTGAGAGCCTACTGTCTGCCCTGTTTTTAGCTTTTAGTTTTCAGATTTAGTTTTCAGGTTTTGGCGCAGACTGATAATCCACTGCCCGCTGGTTTATCTGATATTGACGCACCGCCTTTTGATGCTCTTCAAGGGTGTCGGAAAAGTAATGTGCTCCGTCCCCGCGGGCGACAAAATACAGACTTGTGCCCGCCTTGGGATGCAGTGCCGCCTCGATGGCAGCAGCGCTAGGCATGGCAATAGGAGTCGGCGGCAAACCATTAATACGATAGGTATTGTAGGGCGTTAGCGTCCTTAGATGCCTGCGAGTGATATTTCCCCTGTAGCTGTCACCCAGCCCATAAATCACAGTTGGATCGGTTTGCAAACGCATAGATTTGTTGAGCCGTCGGACAAAAACGCCAGCGATGGTGGGTCGCTCTGAAACCTGACCCGTCTCTTTTTCTACAATAGAGGCCATAATCAATGCTTCGTAAGCATTGGCGTAAGGCAAGCCCTGTGCCCTTCCCTGCCAAGCTTGATCTAGTACCTGTAGCATTTTGCGATGAGCTCTGGCGATTATATCGACGCCAGTATCCTCGTGGGTGTAGCTGTAGGTATCGGGAAATAGCCACCCCTCTGGGTGGACCTTGTTAATATTTGCCGCGCTCATTATCTGGATTTGACTGAGCTGACTAATCTCGGCAAATTGCTCAACAGTGGCTAACTGTGCGATCCACTGCTGGTAATTCCATCCCTCAGGAAACGTAATCCGATAGCTGATCACTGAGCCCCGATTAAATTTTTCTAATAGCTGCAGCGCAGTTTCACCCGGCTCAATCCGATAGTGTCCAGCCTGTATTGCCGTTTTCCCGGATATCCGCCCATAGAGACTAAGCAGTTTTGGGTGGGACAGAATCTCCCGTTGATGCAGCTGACGATTGACCTGGGTCAGGCTACTACCTTTATCCACTTGCCAGACCAACGACGTCTTCGCCTGGGGCAAATTAATCGGCTTTTGAAGCTCGTAATAGCCGACCACCACAACACCCAAAGCACAGGCCAGAATCACTGCGAGCAGCGCTAGACTGCCGAGTAGCCGCTTTAGCATGGGAAGCCTTGGACATGATCCAGTAATGTACTCTGCAGTAGCCTGGTGTCTTTGCCCACAGACAGCGCAGCGACACTCTTCATTGAAGTCACTGGCACGATTCCGCGCACTGAGCTGCAGGTAAAGAGTTCCCTGGCACTGTAAAGCTGCTCTCGGCTAACCCTAGCTTGCTGTAGTTTTAAACCCGCTCTGGCAAACAGCCCATCGATTAATAACTCCCGCATCACTCCGCGGACCCCTGCCTGATCCAAGATCGGCGTCACCCAACCACTGCTGAGTTTAATAAAGAGATTGGCTCTAGTGGTTTCAATAAGGCTGCCATCAGCGGAAAACATTAAACCATCATCGTATTCCTCAGCCCATTCCGATCGAGCCATAACCTGATCCAGACGATTTAAATGTTTAATCCCGGCGAGCCGCGAATTGAGCGGCAAGCGATAGTCACATTCAGTAAGGCTTATACCCTGCTGTCTCTGGATTTGCAGATCATCTGGTAGAGCAAAATACTGAGCGATAATCCGTGGACTAACCTCGGACAAAACTGGCGGGGCGTAACCGCGCCCTCCGCTACCTGCAGTAACAATTACCTTAACAATGCCTGACTGGCACTGCTCTGGCGTTAAGCCACGCAATAGACTGTCTAGATTGCTCGATAGCTGATCAGCCCTAATATTGACGCCCAGAACTGGGGCATCCCTAAGCAAGCGCTGAAAATGCTGTTGCAGTAGCGGCAGAGCACCATCGTGCAGTAACATGGTTTCAAACAGACCATGACCGTAAGAGCCTCCGCGATCTGTCAGCGGCAAGCTGTCAGCCGGAGTACTATTGATCACGGATTTAGACATAGTGATAATCAATTCTTGGTTTGAATGAGTAGAGCACTATTAAACCTAAATTTCGCCCATAAAAAAACCGCCCCAATGGAGCGGTCTTTTTAAAAAGGATCAAAAATTAGCCGTGCGCTGTAATATAAGTGACCGCATCTTGAACAGTAGCAATTTTCTCTGCTTCTTCATCAGGAATCTCAGCATCGAATTCCTCTTCTAAAGCCATAATCAGCTCTACTGTATCAAGGGAGTCTGCACCCAAATCTTCAACGAAAGAGGACGTGCTTTTTACGTCTTCTTCTTTAACACCAAGTTGCTCTGCTACCATTTTGATGACGCGTTCTTCGATGTTACTCATCGTATACCTACTCCTGTTAACTGAATTGCGAATAAATTTTGCCACCGAGCAGTCAAAGCTCAGTTAGCGATAATCTGTGTTTTCGAGGCGCGCATTCTACCCTACAAACAACAAAATGCTAAACCCTATTTTGAAAAACAACAATCCCCATCAATATCAATGGGTTAGGACATGTACATGCCACCATTCACGTGAATTGTCTCACCTGTGATGTAGCCAGCGGCGTCTCCAGCAAGAAAACAGACCACTGCCGCGATCTCTTCTGGGGCTCCCAGACGGGCCAGAGGTATCTGTGTCAGCATAGCTTCCTTACTGGTTTCAGGCAGATCCTTGGTCATGTCAGTATCAATAAAACCCGGCGCTACTGTATTAACGGTAATGTTTCGAGAACCCAACTCTTTGGCTAAAGCGCGGGTAAAACCACCGACACCCGCTTTGGATGCTGAGTAATTACTCTGCCCAGCATTGCCCATGGCACCAACGACAGAGCTGATGTTAATAATACGACCCCAGCGCGCTTTGGTCATCGGGCGCACACAGCCTTTCGCCAGACGAAATACCGAAGTCAGATTGGTGTCCAAGACGCCCATCCACTCATCATCTTTCATGCGCATTAGGATATTGTCTTTGGTGATACCGGCGTTATTGACCAGAATAGTCGGTGCCGCAAACTGCTCAGTAATGGCTTTGATCACGTTGGCGACAGACTCAGCATCGGTGACATTGAGCACCATACCTATGCCGTTTACGCCATTATCAGCAAAACGCTGACTGATTGATGCGGCGCCAGCCTCGGATGTGGCTGTGCCAACTACAGTAGCTCCGGCTTTACCCAGCGCTTCTGCTATAGCAGCACCAATGCCGCGAGTGGCGCCAGTAACCAATGCTACTTTATCATTGAGATTCATGTATTTTTCCTATTTAAAAAGAAGTATTTAAACCAATAATTAAACTAGTCACTAAACTCATCACTAAACTCATCACTAAACTGAGGTTAACGCGTTTTCTAAGCTGTCCACATCATCGGTGGATAGAGACTTTAAATTGCGATCTATGCGCTTAGAAAGACCATTGAGCACACGCCCAGGGCCGCATTCAATAAGCATTTCGGCACCGCCAGCGGCAAGGCCATTAACACAGTCAACCCAGAGTACCGGCTTGTAAATTTGCTCAAGCATCAAGCCCTTGATGGTTTGAGGATCCGCTTCTGACTGAGCATTTACATTGTGAATAATTTTGATCTGCGGAGCACTAAACGTCGTTGCTTCAACCAACTCAGCAAGATTGTCTGCCGCTGGTCGCATCAATGAGGTATGGAAAGGTGCGCTTACCGACAATTCAACCGCGCGCTTGGCGCCGCCATTCTTGCAGATAGCCGTTGCTCGTGCCACTGCATCCGCATCGCCCGCAATCACAACCTGACCGGGTGCATTAAAGTTTACCGCAGCAACCACCTGACCCTCTGCGGCCTCTGAGCAGGCGTCTATGACTATCTGATCGTCTATGCCCATAATCGCAGCCATAGCGCCAACGCCCACGGGCACAGCCTGCTGCATAAAGGCACCACGTGCGCGAACAATATTTACCGCATCGGCAAATTCAACCGCACCGGCACAGACTAGTGCAGACCATTCGCCGAGACTGTGGCCGGCCATGGCCGCTGGGTTGGGGCCGCCCTGCTGTTGCCAGAGACGCCATATGGCAACACTGGCAGCGAGCAGAATAGGCTGAGTTCGCTCCGTCAGATTGATCGCGTCATCTTCGCCGTTCTGCAGCAGATCCCAGCAATCATAGCCGAGAACCTCAGATGCCTCGCCAAATGTCTGCTCTACCAGGGTATTTGCTGCGGCCAAACCGGCGAGCATTCCAATTTTCTGCGATCCCTGACCGGGAAATACAAATGCCAAATTATTGTTCATAGACTGTCTTCTTTTATCCAGGTTGGTTCAATTTGTGCTTAAGTATAGGCGACAAAACATCAGGCAAGTTATGTTCTGCCGCTGCGGTGGCAACTTCCAACGCACGTATAAAAGCTGTTTCGGTCGCACTGCCGTGGCTTTTCACCACAACGCCATTTAAGCCGAGAAAATATGCGCCATTATAGAGCGCCGGATCGAGCTGTACCTTGAGTTTTAACAGCGGGCCACGCAAAAGTAGCAGTGCCAGACGCGCCAACCAACCGCGGCCAACTGCCTCGCGGAATCGCGCTCCAACCATAGTGGCCAGACCTTCGCTAGTTTTAAGTGCGACATTGCCGGCAAATCCATCACAGACAATCACATCGGTACCACCCTGAAAAATACCATTGCCTTCTATATAGCCGCAGTAGTTAATCTCAGTATCGGACTCGAGAAGCGCAGCGGCTTGCTGTATGTCGTCGCGGCCCTTATTCGATTCTTCACCCACATTGAGGAGTCTTACACTGGGCGACTCAATCGACTCCAACTCACTGGCAGTTAGGGCGCCAAGCAGAGCAAACTCATAGAGCTGCGCTGCTGAGCATACTGGGTTGGCCCCCAAATCCAATACATAGCTATGCCCAGAGATGGTTGGTACGGTGGTACAGATAGCCGGCCTAGAGATACCGGGAAGCGCCTTTACAAAATACAGACCCAACGCCATGACCGCACCCGTATTGCCGGCACTGATAAACGCCTGTGCCTCGCCTGCAGCGAGCGCCTGCATTGCCAGACCCATAGAGGAATCGCGCTTGTAGCGGATAACGGCTGAAGGCTTGTCAGAGTCAATAACGTGAGAGTCGCTGTGACGAACCTCTATGCGAGATAGAAGTGTCGGGTCTTTGTAGGGAGAGAGAGATAATTGTTCGCCCACCTGAGTCTGGTCACCAAATACCAAAGCATGAACTTGGCGATGGCTATTGAGGAAATCAAGGAGCGCAGACACAGTGACGCGAGGACCTAGGTCCCCGCCCATTGCATCAACGGCAATTCGCAGTGAATTTGCCAAAGAATAAGTTGTTCAGTTATTCGGCGTCAGTCTCGACAACTTTGCGGCCGCGGTAAAAACCATCAGCAGACACATTGTGACGCAGGTGCTTCTCGCCGCTTACCGGATCAACTGAAATAGTTGCAGCAGTAAGTGCATCATGTGAACGACGCATACCGCGCTTTGAACGTGTCTTGCGACTTTTCTGAACAGCCATAGATTACTCCTAAGCAATAATCTGATGCAGCCGAAGTTATTTCTTCAACTGCGCTAAAATATTAAAGGGATTGTCAGCGACAACCTCATCGTCTTTCTCGCTACCACCAGGCCCATCCTGAGAAATAAAGGTGTCTCCAGTGCAGCTACCCACTTCATGGTAGTTGACTAAAGGCAGAGCCAATAAAACTTCATCTTCGAGTAACACACTTAGGTCGGCCATTTTGTCACCGACAATCCAAGGTTCTCGATCACCAGACACCTTGCCAATCTGATCTTCCGACCAAATGATCTGTGCCGCTATATCAGCAACCAAGTCCACTCTCACCGGCTCAAGACAGCGCTGACATGTCGCCGTCACAGCTATCTCAAATGTACCATTGACCACTTTCGCCCTCACCTCATCCACTTCGAACTTAATAAAAGCGGCTAAGGGTGACTCAATGCTCTCTACTGCAAGCGCTAAACGCGGAAGATGCTTCGCCTCAAAATGTCCCTCGAGGACAATTCCTTGGTTCGCAAGTTTTCGCGGATCTATTAGTGTCGGCAGTGCCATAAATAAGGTGGTACCCAGTTAGGCGCGCATGATAGGGTCAAGATATTGTTCTGTCAAAGAAAATTGACCAAATAGCCCTGATCCACCATGTATAATTGAGCTTCAGGTCCAGACTTAAACAAACCAGAAGCTTTTTTATGCAGAACCTTATTTTAGCCTCGTCCTCTAGCTATCGAAAATCTCTGTTAGAGCGTTTACGAATTAGTTTCACATGCGTCTCACCAGATCTCGATGAACGTGCTCATAAAAATGAATCAGCCCAGGCTCAAGCTGTTAGGTTGGCCAAGGAAAAAGCGCAGGCTGTGGCACTAAAACATCCAGAGGCAACGATTATTGGCTCTGACCAGGTCGCGGAACTGTGCACTGTTGAACCAAAAGACCCGCACTTAAAGCCGACCTTAAATCAAAGCTCAGACCAGAGCTCAAGGATACTGGGTAAACCGGGCAATCATCAGCGAGCAGTGGAACAGCTCAGCGCTCAGTCCGGCCAGGTGGTTAAATTTTATACCGCAGTCACAGTACTTGCCCAGAGTGTATCAAGCAGCGCCCTCGATATTACCGAAGTAAAATTTCGCGATCTCACCAGCACAGAAATTGAGTCATACCTAAAGGCGGATACACCTTATAACTGTGCCGGTAGTTTTAAAGCTGAATCTCTCGGTATCAGTCTGTTTGAATCCGTGAACAGCAGTGATCCATCAGCCCTTATCGGCCTGCCGCTGATTAAACTGTCACAGCTACTGCGAGAAAGAGATATCCAAACAGACTGACAGGAAATAGCCTCTGCTAACAGACTATTAATAAAGGGAAGATTTGATCTCGCTAAACAGGTCTACGCAGGCCAGAGGTTTAAAAGTCTGCAAACGGTCTGCATGATGCGCCCCATAGCTTACAGCGATTCTCGGCATACCCGCATTCACCGCCATCTCCATATCAAACTCTGTATCGCCTACCATCACCGCAGCCTCTGCAGGCAGGCCAAACTCTGCCAATAGCTCCTCGAGCATCAGCGGATGGGGTTTAGAGAGAGTTTCATCGGCACAGCGACTGTTATGAAAGAAATCCTCCATACCTAGGCTAAGCAGTACGCGATCCAGTCCCGCCCTGCTCTTCCCTGTGGCAACTGCTAATTGGTAGCCCTCAGCCTTTAAGTCCTGCAATGTTTCTTCGACCCCGGGGAAAAACGGGCAAGGCGCACTATCTTCATTGCGATAATGTTGCGAATAACTAGTCTGAAGTTGAAACACCTGCTCTCTGGTTGCCTGGGGAAATAACCGGAACGTTGCCTCAGTGAGGCCCAGCCCAATAATTTCCTTAACCTCAAGATAGCTCGGCACAGGCATAGCGAGTTCAGTTGCCGCGCTTTGCATAGAACTGACAATCCGCGCGACGGAATCGGAAATAGTGCCATCCCAGTCGAAAATAACCAGCTTGATAGAATTTAAATTAGTCTTGCTCACAGCTTGGTCAAAACCTTTTCTAAATCGGCAGGCAACGGAGCTTCCACCTCGACCCAGTCGCCAGATAGGGGGTGTTTAAAGCGAAGGTACCGTGCGTGTAAAAATAAACGCTTCAATCCAAGGGGTTTTAAGCTTTCATTAAAGTGTTCGTCACCATACTTGGGATCGCCGGCGATTGGCTGCTCAGCAAACTGGCAGTGCACACGAATCTGGTGGGTTCTGCCAGTCTCGAGCTTGATATCTAAAAGTGTTGCCGAAGGATACTGCTGGAGAATTTTGAAATGTGTCACTGAAGCCTTCCCCGAGGCATCTACACGTACCATGCGCTCACCAGACTGCAGCGTATTTTTACGCAGTGGCGCATTAATGGTGTTCTTGCCCTTGGGCCAACGACCTTTGGACAAGGCGGTATAACGCTTTTCAATATAGTTTCGCTGCATATCCTGCTGCAATGCCAGTAGTACAGCACGTTTTTTTGCCAGCATCAGACAACCAGAGGTATCGCGGTCAAGACGATGCACCAACTCGAGAAAGCGCAGCTCCGGATGCTCCGCACGAAGGGCTTCAATAGCACCCAGTGAAACGCCGCTGCCACCATGAACTGCTAGCCCGCTAGGCTTATTGATAATCAGCAGGCCGTCGTCCTCGAACAATATATTGTCAGCCAAGTATTGCTTGAGCTGGCGTCCCACCGCAGGCATCTCGCCTCGCTCCGCCACTCTGATCGGCGGCAGACGCACAATATCGCCTTCTTTAAGACGACTCTCGGCTTTAACGCGGCCTTTATTAACTCGCACCTCGCCCTTGCGCAACAGTCTATGAATGCGCGATTTGGGAACGCCTTTTAAGATTTTAATAAGAAAGTTATCCAGACGCTGACCAGCTTGTTCTGGACCTATGTCGACGTAAGAGACTTGACTGAACTGCGATTCGGTAGACATGGACACGGCTTCTGATGATTTGGCGCGCATTGTACCTAGCAGCCCCGTCGTTCCCAACTAAATTATCTGTTTAGATTGAAAGTCTTAGGCATTGTTGTTACATTGCGGCCAAGTTCCCTGCTGCCCAGCGTACAATTGGCGCTGCCCAGAGGTTGAACAGATCGCCAAATGCCCGAACACGGCTAAGCGAAAAAGAATACAAGAGGGTCTGGCCGTTGGAGCCGACACCTTATGACAGCTGAGTAGGCTGCAGAGAAAAGACAAGATAATTTTGGTTACAGAAGTTAACCGCAATTGAGAAAGACCTACCCTTAGAGGCCTATCTTTCTCAAAGAGAGACGCATTTGAATCACCTAAAGCCTGGCGTTTTCGTAGGGCTTGTGTAGAGATAAAAATGCTGTTCGGTTGACTGAGAACAAGATACTAAATAATGGATAGCATCCCCCGCAACTGCGCTTAAAGCCAGCAAATCCGGGGAAAAGGAGTCTTTGGTAGCGTGCATTAGGTGCAGGCTGCCGTTGGTTTACACTTCATCTATACCTAGTTACTTGCTTGATTACACCTCTTCTTACCTCTTTTCACTACTGCTGCTCGACACAACAAGCAAAGGTGAATTATGAAACGTATGTTAATTAATGCTTCGCACACTGAAGAGGTGCGCGTTGCTATGGTAGACGGCCAGAAGCTCTACGATCTGGATATCGAAAACCGAACAAGAGAACAAAAGAAAGCCAACATCTATAAAGGCAAGATCACAAGAGTCGAGCCAAGCCTCGAAGCAGCATTTGTTGATTATGGCGCCGACCGTCACGGCTTCCTCCCATTAAAAGAAATCTCCCGCGAATACTTTAAAGGCAAATCCTCCGATGGCGGCCGCGTCAATATCAAAGATGCTATCCGCGAAGGTCAGGAAATCTTTGTTCAGGTAGAAAAAGAAGAGCGCGGCTCCAAAGGCGCTGCACTGACAACCTTTATCAGCCTAGCGGGTCGCTATTTAGTACTGATGCCAAACAATCCTCGGGCCGGTGGTATCTCACGCCGTATCGAAGGTGAAGAGCGTGCTGATTTGCGTGAAGCTATGCGCGGTTTAGATATCCCTGAAGGTATGGGCGCCATTGTCCGCACTGCAGGTATAGGCAGAGCCACTGAAGAACTGCAGTGGGATCTAGATTACTTACTGCAGCTCTGGAACACTATCGAAGCCGAAGCTGAGGGCGCCAAAGCACCGCACTTTCTGTTCCAGGAAAGTAACGTTATTGTTCGTGCCATCCGCGACTATCTGCGTCAGGATGTTGGCGAAGTCATAGTCGACAGCCAAGACGCCTACAATCTGGCCGCCGCCTTTATTGGCACAGTGATGCCAGATTTCACCAATAAAGTGAAGTTCTACCAAGAACAGATTCCACTGTTTAATCGCTATCAAATTGAAAACCAGATCGAGACCGCATTTCGACGCGAAGTCAGCCTCCCCTCTGGCGGTTCAATTGTTATAGATATAACTGAAGCCATGGTCTCTATCGACATTAACTCAGCCCGTGCCACTAAGGGCGGAGATATTGAAGAGACAGCCTTTAATACCAACAAAGAAGCTGCGGAAGAAGTTGCCCGTCAACTACGCCTGCGCGACGTTGGCGGTCTGATCGTGATCGACTTTATCGATATGCTCAATACGCGCCACCAAAAAGAAGTGGAAAACACGATTCGTGAAGCGCTGAAAATTGACCGTGCCCGTGTACAGGTTGGCCGCATCTCACGCTTTGGTCTGCTGGAAATGTCCCGTCAGCGACTGCGTCCATCACTTGAAGAGACTATGTCTAAGATCTGCCCGCGCTGTAAAGGCCAAGGCACAATTCGCGGAACACGGTCACTGGCGCTGTCCATTCTGCGTTTGATCGAAGAAGAGGCACAGAAAGAATTTAGCAAAGAGATTCGCGCTATTGTGCCAGTGTCTGTCGCCACTTTCCTGCTCAACGAAAAGCGCAGCGAAATCGCAGATATTGAAAGCCGCAATAAAATCAATGTTGTCGTACTGCCCAACACTCAGATGGAAACCCCGCACTTTGAAGTAGTGCGTATTCGCGCTCAAGATGACGATGACAGCGACGGTGAGTTTAGCTACAAACTAGCCCATGAACTGAGCAGTAAAGAGCCAGAGCAGGACCTTGAGCGCACCAGCGCCCCACTGCCAATCTCAGAGCCTGCAGTCAAAACATTGGTTCCACATAAACCTGCCCCAATAATGCCAGAGAAAGCTGCCCCAACTGCCGCAGCAGCGGTTAAAACTGAAAAGCCTGGCCTTCTCAAGCGTATCTGGGAAAGTATTTTCGGTGGCAGCAGCACTGAAGCCAAGAAAACTGAAGACGAAAAGAAAACCCGCCCAAGAGGATCCAGCAGTCGTCGCGGAGGCCAGAACCAAGACAGCCGCAATCGTCAGGGTAACCGTCGACCTAACAACCGCAATCGTAACCGCAACCGCAATGAAGGACGCAACGATAGCAATCGCGATGCCGAGGGCACAGAGACGCAAGCTAAATCAGCTGGCAAGCAAGGTCAGGGCAGAGGCCGTAATGACCAGTCTCGACCTGCAGCGAAGCAAGACACACGTGAGCAAAAAGTCGATAGCGCAAGCACTGCAACTCAAACAGCTGACAAGGGCCCTGAAACAGGTGAAGGCGGAGAACTCAAGAAGCGTCCAAATGATAAGCGTCGAGGACCACGTCGCCGCCGCCAGCGTCAGGATGTTCCAGCCAATGTCACAGAACAGCTTTCTGCTGATATAGCCGTTGAGACATCAACTGTAGCCGCGGACAGCAGTCCATCAGTGGAAAGCAAAGCAGCGGCTCCAGAAACAGCAGCACAAGTGACTACGGACACAACAGCTGAGGCAACAGAGACTAAGCCAGCACGCAAACGCCCTGCTCGTCGTCGCAAGCCAAAAGCTGACGTTTTAGAGACAGGCGAGACCGCAGAGACAGGCTCTACTGAAGCGACACCAACTGCACCAGTAGTCGCTGACACTCAAGACTCAGCTGCAGCCCCTGAAGAGAAGCCGGCACCTAAGCCAAGAGCTCGCAGAAAAGCCCTGGCTAAGCCAAAGAAAGTTGAAGCCGATGCCTCATCCTCTGCAGCAGCTAGCGAAGCAACAGCCGCACCAGAAAAAGCAGAGGCACCTCAGTCAACTGAAGCGGAGGCTCCTAAACNNCCTAAACCAGCCGAAAAGCCAAAAGCGCCTAAAAAGGCCGCTGCTGTGGTTGAGGTTATAGAAAAAGCTGCGCCAAAGGCTGAAGCAAAAGCAACTGCCAAACCAGCTCGAGCAGCAACGGCTAGAGCGAGTAATGATCCACGCTTTAAGCCAAAGCCAGTGAGCGACGTTAAGGTCAGTACTGCGCGCGTCGAAAAGCCTGCGGCAATAGCGCTGGACACCAGCAAGCCAGCACCGACTGCAGCATCAAAAGCACCGGTCGCCAGAGCCTCAAATGACCCGCGTAAAAACCGAGTCAGCCAGGCCACAAAGGCTGATAGCGCATCCTCAGACACAGGTTCAGTAAAAGAATCTACGGAAAAAGGTCCTCAAGCGTAATTGGTACTTGTCGTAGCAAAAAGGCGCTGTATAATCGCGCCTTCAAATGGTGGGATGGCAGAGCGGTTGAATGCACCAGTCTTGAAAACTGGCTTAGGTTAATAGCCTAACTAGGGTTCGAATCCCTATCCCACCGCCATATAGATCAAATAAGCCTCTGTTTTCTCAGGGGCTTTTTTGTGCCTTACGCAGAATCGTTTTCTGGCGTTACAGAGATGGCATCAAAGCTTTAATCATAAGTGGATAAAGTAAAAAACTTTAGATACTCTACAGCCAAATAACAATGGTTATGAAAATGATTCAAGCAATCACCAATCGCCGCCTAAAACGTAACAAATCCTATTTCGCATCAGTCTTATCAATTTTCCTCTTCTCAGGATTTTTAACGACAGCTTCAGCCGATGAAAATACCGCCGCAGGTCCTCTAGACATAGATGGAAATGGCCAATATGACGCATTAACTGATGGACTACTTCTGCTAAGAGGCATGTTTGGTCTTACCGATACTGCGCTGATAGAGAGTGCCCTAGCACCTGATGCCACCTATACAACTGGCGCACAAATAGCCTCTGAAATAGACGGCCTTGGCGATAGTATCGATATCGATGGTAATGGGTCGGCTGACGCTCTGACAGATGGTTTGGTCATATTACGCTACCTATTTGGTCTTAGAGACGACGTGCTTATCAAGGACGTTATCGCACCCAATGCGACCCTATTAAATGCCGCAGACATTGGTGAAAAAATTGAAATTTTAATGCTGAAAACTCAGCAACCAGTATTGTCGAATGCCGTTATAAAAAGTGATGCTTTTAAAGCAACCGGTAGTGATTATGTGAACCTGCCACTGTCCTACACTTGTGACGGCGTCAATGGTGGTACTTCCCCTTCCCTGTCTTGGTCAGGTACATCTGCATTAGCAACCCATTTAGGTTTGACAATGCACAGCGTTAACAGCGACGGTAGTTCTACCTTTCAGTTNNTCCATATTCAATATTCCCAGCACGATTACGACTCTAGACGAGGGCGACTTTTCAATTGGTACTGCAGCTGAGGGCGATATGACCTCGGCAGAAATCGCGGCCGCTGATGGCATTGCCTATGCAGCACCCTGTGCTGATGGCGCAGGTCTAGAGACGTTGTATGTGTTTACTCTCTACGAGCTAGATTCAGAGTTAGAATTGTCCTCTTCGGCGACACATGCAGATGTGCAAGCTGCCCTCACTACGCAGTCCTTAAGCGCTGTGCCAATGACCACTAGACGCGTTAGATTTGATACTACGGCACTGGCTAATAACCTGCATGTTCCTCAAGACGGTACTTTTAGTTGTGCAGAAAAAACTGCGCACTTTAATGAGTATTCGGCAGTGCACAGCTCCATTAGCTGCAACGCGAATACCGACCAGTTTACGGTGGTGTCGCATATTGCGGACGGCTTAAAGACAGCAAGAGCTGACCAGCAACTTCAGGTTGGTATTAGCAGCTGGATTGGACGCTTATCGCTGCCTTCTCAATCAGGTAGCACTATGCGTCTGACGCCTTCCTACTTGAGCGAGCCAAGTAATAATATCTCCTGCGACGGCACCGGCGTACTGGGCTTCAGCGTCGATGGGCAGGTCATTTTGCCCTACTATAAACAGAGCAACAATTCTGGTGTAGGTGATACTTGCGGTCCATCAGACGGAGAGGACTACGCGGGTAGAGATACAGTTGTGCTGGGTGAAGTCGATCAGTGTTACGGACATTCACCCAATGGCGAAGGTTACCATCTCCACGGCGCGCCGATCTGCCTTATGGATGTCCATGACCCGAGCAAACCGGTTGCCTATATGACCGACGGCATTCCGCTTTACTATGGTGAGGCCGGAGGCACAATTGAGAACACTCTCCATGCACAGACTGCCCGCTCAGTGACTGATACCAATTTTGGTGCTGGCCTCTATGAACACCTTAACTACAGTCCATCTGATGTCAAAGATGGCAGCAACCCGCTCAATGAATGTAATGCTTACGATATCAACGGAGATGGTGCTGTATCAGGCTACGCTTACTACTCCACCAAGGACGCGCCTTACTCGATTGGCTGCTTTATGGGAGAGGTCTTGGACTCCGACACCAAAGCCCCGGCGGCCAATACCAAGCTACTGAGTGAAAGAAATGGCTGGACAGGACAGTCGGTAGGCCAGGCAATCAGTGTTGATGTGATGGCCAATTACAGCGGTTTATATAACGGCAAGACCTACAACATTACCGAGGTCATGCCAGGCACCAGCAATGTGCCGAGCTTTTTAACGGCCAATACTATGGCTCAGGTTTTGTGGCGTATCCTCGATAACGACGATGCAAACTATGACGCCTCAACTACCTGCTTTGAATTCAGATACCGCGCGAACAGTTCAATCACTAATAGCGATGAGACTGAAACTATCTGTACAGAAAAGCCAGTCGGCGATGCAACCTTGGACTTCACCCCTTTTGGCAACTAGAACCTTAGCGTCCAATCGAGTAATACTGGCACTGAGACATTGCCTGTTGATGCTGATGGCTACTACAGTCCTCTCCGTTGAGGGACATGGCCTGGCATCAGCCTCGGCGAAGATTGAAGTCAGGCCCAATCGCCTGGTAGAGCTAAGGGTTCAATTTGATTTTATTGAGTTACTTAACCACGGTTCAAAGGTTTATCCTCTGGCCGTCGTAGCCGCGCTTCCGGATGAAAAGTTTGCTCTGCTCTATAAGGAGGTAATCAAACTTTTTGATAATGAACTTAAGGTTATGCTGGGCACCAAGGCAGTGGTATTGAACAAACGATATCCGACAGCACAACAGATGTTTAGCTTGCTGAAAGGCCAGCTTGTGGATTCGCAGTTTTCCAATCCGGCGTCTAAGCTCTATACCTACAGTGACCGTCGGTTCTTTCAAGTACTCGCCTTTGACTTTAAATTGCTTACAGCGCAGGAATCAAGCCAACTGAAGGTGACTTTTCCCAAAGAGTTAGGCGATATCTATATCACTTACTCCAAGCCCAAAAGTAGCAGCCTGCACCCAGGAGAATCCTGGCAGCCTAACTAGCGGAAGAGAAAACGAGACAAAAAAAAGACTGCCGATGCAGCCTTTTTTTTGACACTCAATGGGCTATTAGCTTTCCATACGCTTTATCGAGTAGAGATCAAAACCGACATCCTGGCAGTCGTAAATAGCATCAGCCATCTCACGTGCAGTATTGCCCTCAGTCATCCAGGCTGTCATATCGGCCGCCTGTTCATCAGCACTACCCCAGAAATCAGCTCTGACGAAGGTATAGTCTTGTATAGAGCCTCCAGCAGTTGCTGGATCAAAGGTAGGAATTTGCAAATAGGCCATATAGTTCAAGCCGCGACCTAGGGTGCGCTGATCTGCAATCCACTCGGCAAAAGCCGCTCCGGCTGCTTCACCATCTGCCTGGGTCTTACCCTCTTTAAGGGAGCAAAAGCTATAAGACGCCTGAAACTGTTGCGCGGGATCCCATTCCTGTACTGGTGCGGTTATAGGCATCGTTTCGAAAAGAAATCGCTTCTCAGCATTGCAGGCGAGTGTGCTATCGAATTCCGCACCGAAAGCTTCCGCATGATTTTCTACCCAGTCTTTCCAGCCTGCCTCACGAGCTTCTACTGAGGACCAAATATTGGCCCACATGCCATCATAGAGCTCTGTTTCGACCTTCGGCCTAATCGCAAAAGCACCGAGTGCTGGCACAGGGCTTTTCTCACTGATCAGTTTCCACGCCGCTGTTAGCTTGGCATAATTCTCAGGGCTAAAGTCTGCTCCGCCATCGCAATACATGTACTCTACAAACGTAGATACTGGAGCCGCCGGTTGAGCCGCAGCCATATCCATTTCAGCCGCGTCGTCCATCTCTGCATTTTTATCTCCGCAGCCAACCAGTAGCGCCGCTGTTACCGCTAAACCTGTGATTAATTTCATCCTAAGTACCCCTCAATAGTGATTATTATTTGTTCTATATCCGGTAGTGCTTCGCTTTAAAACCAATACATATTGCATTTCAACGATTCAAATATGATTAGCCTTGCTTGTTTATACAGACTTAAGCCGCTTTACGCAAAATAAGTAACCTATACTATTTACCAAGAAGCTGTTCATTTAAGGTTCTTCTAGTATTGAATCCATAAGCTTTTAGCTATAATGCCCGCGCCTCCCCTTGGTGAAATTGGATATCACGCTAGCCTCCTAAGCTTGAATTTCAGGTTCGACTCCTGAAGGGGAGACCATTACAATTCTTGCCATGAATCTTCTCCTGCTCAAGCCCGACCAAATCACTCAGCAGTCCGCAACTGTCAGCGGTCGCCAGTTCGAGCATTTACTTACCGTTCAGCGGGCCCAAGTCGGTGACTCAGTGCGGATTGGTGTAATAGATGGCCCTATGGGCCAGGGTATTATCAAATCGTTGGGTAGCGAACAGGCGACCCTGGAAATCACTCTAGACAGTCCTCCACCGCCAGCCATACCACTGCGCCTAATACTGGCATTACCGCGACCGAAGATGCTGCGCAGGACCCTACAGAGCGTTACTGCTATGGGGGTCAAAGAAATCTACTTGGTGAATTCCAGTCGCGTAGAGAAAAGCTTTTGGCAGTCGCCTTTTTTGCAACCCGAGGCTCTTGAAGAGCAAATGATTTTGGGACTGGAACAGGCACGGGATACCCAGATGCCCAACCTGCATCTGCGCAAGCGCTTTAAGCCCTTTGTTGAAGATGAGCTGGGAAACATAGCGAAAGGCAGTCAAGCCTTGGTAGCGCACCCAGTCACAGAAGTGCCCTGCCCGATTAACTGCGATTCAGCGGTGACCCTAGCCATTGGCCCTGAGGGCGGATTTATTCCCTATGAAGTTGAGCTATTGAGCTCTATCGGCTTTCAGTCCGTGCACTTAGGCCCGCGGATCCTCAGGGTTGAGGTCGCGGTACCTGCACTGATATCGAGGCTATTCCCCGCCTAGCGCCGGCGGGGTTTGGTGCGAGATGAACGCGGCTGTGCTTTTAGGTTCGGGCGTGATTTAGTACTCTCGCGACGAATCACTTCCTTCTCACGACGGGACTCACCCGGCACTAAAAAGCCATCGCCACTACCGATTAAATCAGAGCGACCCATACGCCGCAGCGCTTTGCGCAACATTGGCCAGTTTTCTGCATCGTGATAACGCAGGAAAGCCTTGTGCAACGTTCGCTGTTCTTGGGTCTTGGCACTAAATATCTGCTCGCTGTTATTCTTGCCCAGCGGCTTGAGCGGGTTTTTCTCGGTGTAATACATGGTTGTAGCCGACGCCATAGGCGAGGGATAGAAACTCTGAACCTGATCAACACGGAATCCATTGGCTTTGAGCCACAGACCCAGCGCCATCATATCTTCATTGGTGGAACCCGGATGCGCTGAAATAAAGTAGGGAATCAAGTACTGTTTTTTACCCGCCTCCTTGGAGAAGCGTTCAAACATCTCTTTAAACTCGTAGTAGCTGCCCATACCCGGTTTCATCATTTTCGACAGAGGCCCATCTTCGGAGTGCTCTGGAGCAATCTTCAAGTAACCGCCCACATGGTGTGTCACCAGCTCTTTTACATACTCCGGATCCAGAACAGCCAGGTCATACCTCAGACCCGAGGCAACAACCACTTTCTTTACGCCGGGCAGCTCGCGAGTTTTACGATACAGCTGAGTGGTGTGCTTGTGATCGGTTTCCAAATTCACACAAACCGATGGATAGACGCAGGATGGACGTCTGCAGGTCTCTTCAATTTTTTTATCTTTGCAGTTGAGGCGATACATATTGGCTGTGGGTCCGCCGAGATCGGAGATCACGCCGGTAAAGCCCGGAGTCAGATCACGGATTTTCTCGACTTCATTCAAGATCGATTCTTCCGAGCGACTCTGAATAATACGTCCCTCATGCTCGGTTATCGAACAGAAGGTACAGCCACCAAAACAGCCGCGCATAATATTCACCGAGAAACGGATCATGTCATAGGCAGGGATCTTCGCATCGCCATACGTCGGGTGGGGAACGCGCTTGTAGGGTTGATCGAAGACCCAATCCAGCTCTTCAGTTTCCAATGGAATCGGTGGCGGATTGACCCAAATGTCGTTGCGACCCTGCCTCTGAACCAAGGGTCGGGCATTACCCGGATTGGTCTCTCGGTGAAAGATACGGTCGGCATGAGCATAGAGCACTGGGTCTGCGGTCACTTCATCGAAGGACGGCATGCGAATATAGGTTGAGTTGGGATCGGTTTTGATCGCTTGAGTGTCGGGAATAATTGACAGCACCTTTTCTTCGCCGCCAGAACCAGCAGATTCTGCACTGGCGCACGTCTCAGCTTTGAGGGACTGCATACGAATTTCTTTGGCATCGGCATTGTCCGAGGGCTTCGACATCTCGTAAGGATTTTTTTGTTTCTTGAGTCGACCCGGCTGATCCACTGACGTTGAATCGATCTCTCTCCAACCCTCGGGAATAGTACGACACATAAAGGCACTGCCACGGAGATCAGTGATGTCGCGAATATTTTCGCCCTTGGCCAACCTGTGTGTCAGCTCGACCATGGCGCGCTCGGCATTACCGTAGAGCAGAATATCGGCGGTGGAATCAATCAATACTGAGCGCTTAACCGACTCGGACCAGTAATCATAGTGGGCCAGACGTCTCAGGCTGGCTTCGATACCGCCGGCAACCACTGGCACATCGGCAAACGCTTCACGGCACTTCTGTGTGTAAACCGTCACTGCACGATCCGGCCGCTTGCCACCCAGATCACCAGCGGTATAGGCATCATCATGGCGCAGGCGTCGATCCGCGGTATAGCGATTGATCATCGAATCCATATTGCCAGCGGTAACACCAAAATAGAGATTGGGTTTGCCCAGTGCTCTAAAGCTCTCTGCATCACGCCAGTCTGGCTGGGAAATAATACCTACTCGGTATCCCTGAGCCTCAAGTACTCGGCCAATCACCGCCATACCAAAGCTCGGGTGATCCACATAGGCATCGCCAGTGACTAGAATTACATCGCAACTGTCCCAGCCCAGCTGATCCATCTCTTCCCGAGACATCGGCAAAAAAGGTGTTGGCAGCAAGCATTCGGCCCAGTATTTGGGGTAGTCATAAAGTGCTGTAGGTGGTCTGGGAGTTGCTGCCATGGCGTATATAGCCTTATATATGAGGGTTTTAATGGCCGCCATTGTACCGGAATTTATAAGCGCAAGAACCTCTGATTTTAAACCCAGAAAATCTCAGTCTAGGCTGGCTCTGTAGCGTATTTTTGTTGAGACCAAAATTGGTCCGATTTTGGTGCAAATGATAACGATTCTTATTAACATTCAAGCTAAATCGGCGTACACTTGCGCCATTCAGTCAGCCAACACATTTTAGCAACCCTAGGAATATAAGAAGTAATGACACTCTGGGATCTCAAACAAGGCACCTCGGCCACTGTTGAAAGCTTTTGTACCGCGTTGCAAAGCGAGTATCGAACCCGCCTCAGCGAACTGGGCTTCCACCCGGGCGAGCAGATTGCCTGTGTACTGAGCCCAAGCCTCGGCGCGCCCAAACTCTACCGTGTTAACAATACGGTTTACTCTCTGGATGACAGCGTCGCCTCGCTGATTACCGTTGCCTAGGGCCCCATACCATTGACCTCTAAAACCATTCTTATCGGCAGTCCTAACTCAGGCAAAAGCCTGCTGTTTAATCGGCTCACTGGCCTCAACCAAAAAGTCGCCAATTTCCCTGGTATCACCGTCAATATCAAGTCTGGAAAAAGTATCGTCGATCCGGAACAGGTGCTGATGGATTTCCCCGGTGTCTACTCGCTGCACGCGATTTCTGGTGAGGAGAAGATCTCAGTAGAGGCTTTTTACGCTGGGCTCAAGGATCCAGAGGTCAGTTCCGTTGTCTGCGTTGTGGATACCACAAGACTTGAGAAGGGACTGATTTTTGCTCTTCAAGTGATCAACGCCTGTGCCGAGCACAACAAACCGGTGGTGATTGCCGCCAATATGATCGATGTACTCAATAGCCACGGCATGGCCATGGATTTAGAGGGCCTGGCCGCAGCGCTAAAAGTCCCGGTGGGTGCCATCTCAGCGAAATCAAGCCTCGGCCTCGGCGACCTGCAAGCACTTATGGCCAGTCACCGAGATAGCCCAAGCGCCTATGCCAGTGCTGTAGGCAGCAGTAACAAAGCTAAGGGCGATATCATTGCCAGCGATGATTCAATTGTTCACCGTCAGGCACAGCAGCTAGCTGCCGACTTTGGTCCCAAAGGCGACCTGCTGATCAATTCTCAAACCCGTCTCGACCAGTTTTTCCTACACTCCTGGTTTGGCGGTATTAGCTTTATCCTGATTATGTTTCTGCTGTTCCAAAGCATCTTTACCTGGGCTGCACCGATTATGGATGGCGTTGAATCCATACTGCAGTTCGCTGCCAATGTGGTTGTTCCGCTTTTACCCGCCGGTGCTGTCAGTGACTTTGTATCCGATGCCTTGTTTGGAGGCATAGGTGCATTCTTAGTATTTGTACCACAGATCTTTATTCTGACATTGGTTGTAGGCATGCTCGAAGACAGTGGTTACCTGGCCCGCGCCGCGGTGATCTGCCACAAACCACTGCGTATATTCGGCCTTACGGGTAAGAGCTTTATCCCTATGCTCTCCAGTGTCGCTTGCGCTATCCCGGGAATTTATGCTGCCCGCACCGTGGATTCACCGCGCAAACGCTGGCTCACCTATCTCGCTATTCCGCTGATGCCCTGCTCCGCCCGGCTTCCGGTATACAGTCTTTTGATCGCTGCATTTATTCCAGCCACTGGTATTTTTGGTGGACTGGTTGGCTGGCAGGGATTCGCCATGGTCAGCATCTATCTATTTGGCATTCTCTGCGGTCTGCTAGTCACCGCTCTAGTGTCGCGCAGCAGTGCGGCGCTGCAAACTGACCTGCCATTTGTTCTGGAGATGCCGCCCTATAGATTGCCCTCTTGGAAGCCCTTATTGCGCAATGCCTGGGATCGCAGCAAACACTTTGTCACCAAGGCCGGCAAGGTTATCTTTATGGTCACTGTAGTGATCTGGGTGCTGGGTTATTTCCCCAACCAGGGTGCAGATCTCGGCGAATCCTGGCTGGGTTATATGGGCAAGGTCATTGAACCTGCTTTTGCGCCCTTTGGTCTCGACTGGAAATATGGCGTGGCCATACTGACATCCTTTTTAGCCCGTGAAGTCTTCGTCGGTACCCTGGGCACCCTCTTTGGTATTGAAGGAGGTGAAGAGAATATGATCTCGTTGGTCGAGCATATCCAAAATAGCGGTCTGCCAATCGGTGCCGGCTTTGCCTTGCTGGTGTTCTTCTCCATTGCCCTGCAGTGCGTCTCAACACTGGCGGTATTGCGCCGAGAGACCGGCTCCTGGAGGCTGCCAACCCAGTTGTTTGTCAGCTACAGTATCTTTGCCTATAGCGCAGCTTGGCTAACCTTTGTCCTAGTTCAGAGTATCGCCGGTTAACCCTGTTGAGGTCTCTCGACAGGGATGATTAAAGCGCCTAAAGTGTGGCCCATTATGCCGACTCTAAGTATCCAAGAAATCCCCTATCAGACTAGCAGCGAAAGCCTATTTGCTGCCGTCCGCGATCTGCCGGATGCGGTTTGGCTGGACAGTGGCACGCCCCACAGTATTCAAGGTCGGTTTGATATTATCTCTGCCTGCCCTGACGGGATTGTCGAGACCCAAGGTGCTATCTCCACCATTGTCGATCAGCACGGCAGTCGCAGTAGCGAGGAGGATCCATTTACCCTTGCCGAGCAGCTTCTTGAGCCACTGGTGGACCACAGTCTCAGCAGTGACTACCCTTTTGTAGGCGGCCTGATTGGGTATTTTGGCTATGATCTCGGCCGCCGCTTAATCGATATTCCCAAGACCGCAGCACAGATCACAAAGCTGCCGGATATGCGTATAGGTCGCTTTCTCTGGGCTCTGGTTGTGGATCATCAGGAACAGCGCAGCGAATTGGTTTTTCACGCTCAGTGCTCGGAAGAATTAAGGGCGCTAATCCGCTCTCGACTGAGCGACTTGAAGGGAAAAGAGAGCACTGACAAATTTACACTTAGACAGAAATTTGCCGCCACGCTTTCAGAGTCCGAGTACAAAGAGGCGATTCGCGCGATTAAACGCTATATAGACTCCGGAGACTGCTACCAAACCAACTTTACCCAACACTTCTCAGCCCAGTTCTCCGGTGATCTCTGGCCCGCTTACTTGGCCCTGCGTGAGGCGGTGGGTTCGCCCTACTCCGCCTTTTGGCAGTGGCGCGACCAGGCACTGCTCTGTGTCTCACCGGAGCGTTTTATACGCCTCAAGGACAAACAGGCTGAAACTAAACCGATCAAGGGCACCATTAAGCGCGGCAGCGATCCTAAGCAGGATCAGCAACGCGCCGAGCAGCTTGTTGCCAGCACCAAAGATCGTGCGGAAAATTTGATGATTGTGGATTTGCTGCGCAATGATTTAAGCAGAAACTCTGAACCCGGCAGCATCCGTGTACCCAAACTATTTGAATTGGAAAGCTTTGCCAATGTGCATCATCTGGTGAGCACCGTCACCGGGGTGCTAGCACAGAATTCAACACCACTGGATATGCTTCGAGACAGTTTTCCCGGCGGTTCGATTACCGGTGCACCGAAAAAGCGTGCCATGGAAATTATTGAGCAATTGGAACCTGTGCGGCGCTCGGTTTACTGCGGCAGTATTGGTTATATTAGCGCCAATCAAAATATGGACAGCAATATCGCCATTCGCACTCTGATAGCTGACGGCGACAAACTGCATTGCTGGGGCGGTGGCGGCATAGTGGCAGACTCAGAGGACTCTCAGGAGTACCAGGAATCCATCGATAAGATTAAAGCGCTACTGGAAGCCTTGGAGCGCTTTATCTAGCGGTTTTTACTCAGCGTTTATCGCCTAGCTGGTCTCATAGGCCCGAGCCACCTCTTGGGCAATAATCTCCACACCGGTTTTCACCACGGCATCATCTTGAGCGTAGGAAACGCGAATGCACTCCTGCTGATGACGCCAGTCGTCAGTGATCCCAGGGAAAAAGTCATGTCCTGGCACCACTAAAACGCCCCGTGCTTTAAGCCGTTGGTAGAGCTCTTTACTGGTAATCGGCAAATCCTTAAACCAAAGCCACAAAAAGATCGCCCCCTCGGGCCGATGAATGCGATACGGCAAATCACCGAGAGACTCACGAAACCACTGCACGGTCTGATGAGCGCGCTGGCGATAAAACGGCGCAATACGCTGTTCACTAAGCGCCATAATCTCGCCACTACTGACCAACTCTCTGGCTACCGCTGGGCCAAGATTGCCGCAGGCCAAACTGACAATCGTATTGGCACGAGTATAGGCCTGAATAATCTCTTCACTGGCAACAATAATTCCGGTGCGCACACCGGGAAGGCCCAGCTTAGAGAGGCTCAAGACTAAAATGGTATTGCTATTCCAATGCGCTTTGGCCTGATTAAAAATAATTCCCGGGAACGGCAAACCGTAGGCGCCATCGAGAATAAAGGGAATATCCTGCTCAAGAGCAATGGTATCCAACTGCTCAATCTCATCGTCTGTAAGTACGTTGCCAGTGGGGTTGGTCGGTCGCGACACACAGAGTGCCGCGCTCTGCTGATCTATATTCAGCCGCGAGAAATCCACATGATATTTAAATAGATTGTCGTCGAGAAGTTCGATCTCTGGTCGGGTGGCAGTAAATAGATTATCGCTTAGACCTATATCACGGTAACCAATATATTCAGGGGCCAGAGGCAGGTGAATCGAGCGCTGACTGCCATCGGCCATCTCACCGGCAAACATATTGTAGAGCACAAAGAATGCTGACTGGCTGCCATTGGAAACGGCGATATTGCGCTCCGATAGATCCCAGCCAAACTGCTGTTTTAGCAGGCCGGCAATCTGCTCTCGAAAATCCTTATCCCCTTGGGGAGACTGGTAGACGCCAAGCAGAGTATGCAGCTGTGCTGGATCAGCCAGCACGGTTTCCAGACGCGCCTTAAATATCTGCTCCACTTCTGGGATACGACCTGGATTGCCGCCACCCAAAAAGATTATCTCGGGATTTTCATTTAGCGCCGTACCCAGATCATCCATAAGTTCGACTATGCCGGACTGACCTGAAAACTTTTCACCAAATTTTGATAACTTCACCGACAGTTGCTCCTTGGGGTTTATTGGCTAAACGCCTTATACCAGCAGCTCCACCTGAGCTAACTGTTGTTTACAGTTCGTTTATATAGCACTCTTTTANNTATAGTCTACTCAGCCATATAGCGAAAGGTAAAATTGACTCGAGGCTTATCGACCTTTTTTGTTTTTGCTATGCGATGTTGCCAGTATGTCTGAATACCGGCGCCCATTAGCAGCAGCGAGCCATGGGGTAGCGCAATATCCAGACGCTCTTTAGTGAGATTATGGCGCAATTGGAAGACCCGTTCAGCACCTAGACTAAGGGATGCCACCAGAGGTTCAAAACCCAGCTCCGCTTCGTCATCCGCATGCCAGTCAACACTATCTGAGCCATCGCGATAATAGTTCACCAGAGCGCGATTAAAGCGCTCCCCAGACTGAATTTCGATCTGCTCACGCAGTTGATCTATCCAGCAGGGAAAAGCCACGGCTTGAAGTCGAATATTGGAGTAGGTATAGCTGGTTTCGGGATTCCCAAACCACTGTTGTAAGCGAGGAATAGGGATTGTCTTACCAACGATTCTAATGACATCACTGCGCCAATCAATATCATTTATAGACTGACTGAGTAATCTATCTGCCCTCTCTCCATCGAGCCAATTGGGCCAGAAAGTAATCTGACTTTGACGCTCTTCGGTCAATCGAACCGGTATTAGCTGATGATCAAATAAGTCCATAGGTCAGCCGCCATAAATCCGTGGTTCAATTTCAAGCTCAATCCCAAAGCGTTTTGACACTGCAGCGCGCACTTCCTCTGCCAGTCCTAATAGTTGAGCTCCGCTACCACCGCCAGCGTTGACCAGCACCAGCGCCTGCTGTTGATGCACCCCTACCGGGCCGCGCACGACACCTTTAAAACCGCACTGTTCGATCAACCAGCCGGCGGGTACTTTAAGCTCGCCATTGGCCTGTGGGTAACCAGGCATATTTGGATACTGCTGAGACAGCGCCGAAGCCTGTACCTGCGGAACAATTGGGTTTTTAAAAAAGCTGCCGGCATTGGGAATAACGCTAGGATCAGGAAGTTTTGAAGCACGAATTTGACAGACTATTTCACTGACTAGCTCTGAGGTAATTTCCCCAGCCAAGACAGCATGTTTATCAATCGCCGCCTGCAGAGCTGGATACTGAACATTGATTTCAGGCTGTTTGCTAAGAGCCAGTGTGATATCGACAATAATATAGCGATCGCGACCCGCGTTTTTAAACAGACTGTCACGATAGCCAAATTCACAGGCTGCTTTATCGAATGTAAGCCAGTCTCCGGATTGTTTGTCGATGGCAGTTAGCGAGACAAATAGATCCGCCAGTTCAATCCCATAGGCACCAATATTTTGAATCGCTGCCGCGCCCATATTCCCGGGTATCAGCGATAGATTCTCCAAGCCGTACCAGCCCTGCTCTAGGCAATGGAGCACTTGATCATGCCAATTTTCACCTGCAGCAAAGGTGACTTCAACAAGCTCGCCCAAGACTCGGTGGCTTACCCCTCTAATATCAATGCGTAGCACCAAACCGGTGATATCCCCTGCCAGAACTATATTGCTGCCGCCACCAAGCGGAATCACGGGTAAATCTCTGGACCGAGCAAATTCCAATGCGGCCAATAGCTCAGCAGAAGTCTGAACTGCACAGAAAAACTCAGCTACTGCTGGCAGTGCCAAGCTGTTGAAGGGCTGTAGTGAAACCTTTTCGAGAATAGTCGGCATTAAGAACCTGGAGCCGGGTAACTAGTGCCTTGGAGATGACTGGCGTGAATATGTCGCAACAAACCCTTAGAGGCATCTTCAACCAAACCGAAGACCAGTTCAAACCCATCTTCGCCGCCATAATAGGGGTCGGGAACTTCTCGCACTGCAGACTGCTCGGAGAAATCCAGAAACAAACCCAAGTGACCGGCGTATCCCTCCGGCTGCATAGCACGCAGATCTTTGAGATTGGCATTATCCATAGCGATTATGTAATCAAATTGATTAAAGTCGGCACTGGTCACCAATCGAGCTCGCAATTCACTGAGGTCGTAGCCTTTGGAGGCCGCTACCTGAGAGGTGCGCTGATCTGGCGCATGGTCCAGATGCCAGTCGCCAGTGCCCGCTGAGTCCACCTGAATCAGGTCGCCATAGCCAGCCTGATCTACCAGCGTGGCAAAAACGCCATGAGCTGTGGGTGAACGGCAGATATTACCCAGACAGACAAATAGGACTGATAGTTTAACTGCTGTAGTCGCCATTTTGGACTCACTATTTGTACAGATTACGCTTAATTGAAAGTTAATTAAAAGTTAATTTATTATTTAAGTTAATCTTTCAAGCTGTTGAAATAAAAGGTTTTATTGATCTTTTAAAATACTTATAACGGCCTGCAGATCTTCTTCTGTATCTATACCACCAGGCACTGGCTGCAGTGCCGGCGCTGCGTGAATAGCCACGCCATGCCACATAAACCGCAGCTGCTCGAGCTTCTCTGTGGCTTCAATCGGTGCCACCGGCCAAGTAACAAAGTCATTTAACTCTTTTACTCTGTAAGCATAAATACCGATATGACGACTAAAATCATAGTCCTCAGGCAATGCCGCATCGGCGTTCGCCGAGTCGATTAAATCTCGCGGCCAGGGAATCGGCGCGCGGCTAAAATACAGCGCTATAGACTGCTGATTACACGCCAGTTTGACCACATTGGGATTGCATAGATCGCCATAGCACTGAATTGGCTCAGACAGTGTCGCTACGCCAGCCTGAGGATTGGCTGCGAGATTACTGGCTACCTGATCAATCACCGCAGGTGGAATCAACGGCTCATCTCCCTGGACATTGACCACTATGGCATCGTCGGCCAAACCTAACAGCGCCGAAACTTCTTGCAGTCGATCAGTGCCAGATGGGTGGTCGGCTCTGGTCATACAGACTTCGGCACCAAACTCTAGCGCAGCCGCTTCAATGCGCGGATCGTCGGTAGCAATAACCACTGACTCGGCAGCGCTTTTGCGAGCCTGCTCCCAGACCCGCTGAATCATTGGCTTGCCGGCAATATCTCGCAGGGGCTTGCCTGGCAGACGCATGGACCCAAACCGGGCGGGAATAATCACTGTAAACTGCATAGAACCTCTATTTCTAATTGTCTTACTCTTCTTATCAATTGTCTGCCTTAAGAGTCTGCAACTGAGCTGCAAGCCTGTCTATAAAGTCGCCTTCGATCTGCGCCTCAATCTCTAGCACCCAGATATTATCGGCAATCGCGTTATGGCTATGGTCAGAACCGAGCACTTTAACGGCATCTTTCGCCGTAATAATCACCGCCCAATCATCCAGGAAGCAAAGATCCTCTGCACTCAGAGCCTGATGGTCGTCAAAGCTGTGCAGCCGGGCCTCTAGACCCAGGGATGCCAGTGTATCGGCAAAGCGCTGAGGATTGCCTATAGCCGCCACTGCATGGACGGGCTTGGCCTGATGCTCAGCAAGCCACGCCTCAATCGGTCGGCTGATACCTGAGCAAAGTTGAGACATTCTACGGGGCGCTATCTGCATCGGCTCGCTTGAGACCCTATCGCTGACCGAAGCATGCCCTCGGTTACCATTGAGCACAACGAAATCCACTTGCTGCAATCGCTCCGGGCTTTCACGTAGCGGCCCAGCGGGCAGACAGCGACCATTGCCAAAACCACGCTGGCCATCGACAACGACTATTTCTATGTCCCGATGTAGTCTGTAGTGCTGCAAACCATCATCACTGAGCACTAGATCGCAGTCATTGTGGCTGAGCAGATAGCTGACCGCAGCAGTCCGATCGGCATCCACCACCACTGGACATTCAGCCAACTGAGCAATCAGCAGAGGTTCATCGCCGCTCGCCGCCACAGCGGTATCGACATTGACTCCCAGAGGGTAGTTTGCAGCCTTGCCGCCATAACCCCGACTGACAACGCCGGGTTTAAAACCGCGCTGTTTTAACGCCGCTACCAGGGCCACAATTAAAGGGGTCTTACCACTGCCACCGACTGAAATATTACCCACAACGATCACCGGCGCGTCAAAGCCCTGACCTTGATGGCGAGACTGGAGATAACGCCGGCGCACACCCGAGATAACGCTAAACAACCAAGACAGGGGTATCAGCAATTTTAGCCAGAGGCTATCTTGCTGCCAGGCTTGGGTTATACGCTGCTCGAGAGACAAGCCTAAATCGCCTCTGACTCATTGAACTGTTGTCTATAGAGCTGGGAGTAGCGCCCTTCCAAAGCCAGCAGATCATTGTGACTGCCCTGCTCGATTATGCGACCGTTCTCCATCACCAAGATACGATCTGCCTTCTCAATGGTGCTGAGACGGTGAGCAATCACAAAAGTGGTGCGAGATTTCATTAACTCTTCGAGGGCTGCCTGAATATAGCGCTCGGAATCGGTATCCAGTGCCGACGTAGCCTCGTCGAGGATTAACACTCGAGCATCTTTTAATAGCGCCCGAGCAATCGCTAAACGCTGACGCTGACCGCCTGAAAGCATGACACCATCGTCGCCGATCATAGTGTCGTAACCATCTGCCATCTGCTCAATAAATTTATCTGCATAGGCTATTTTGGCGGCGGCCTTGACCTGCTCCAATGAGCAGCTGGCCAGTTCGCCATAGGCGATATTGTTGCGCACCGTATCATTAAACAGGGTTACATTCTGACTGACTTGGGCTATATGCTGGCGCAGATTGGGCAGTTTGAAATCATTAACATCGACCCCATCGAGAAGAATTTGGCCGTCGCCATGGTTATAAAACCGTGTAATCAAACTCGCCAAAGTGGTCTTACCACTGCCAGACGATCCGACTAGGGCAATAGTCTCACCGGGCTTTACGCTGAAGTTAATATCCTCCAGGATCAATGGGCCGTCATCGTTGTAGCGGAAATTGATCTCCTTAAACTCGACGCCACCGGTTACCGACTCAAGCTCAACCGTGCCAATATCACGCTCTGGGGTGGCATCGAGAACGTCGAAAATGGACTCTGCTGCAGCTATGCCTTTCTGGATGTCGCTATTCACTTCGGTGATCTGACGGATCGGCTTGATCAACATACCTGAGGCCACCAGAAAGGTAATGAAACTGCCGGTGCTCATAGTCTCAAGAATTGCCGGACTGAGCATAAAGCTAGTAATGCCAGCGAAAGCCAAAGACACTAATAACATCACTAGCGGATTGCTAATGCCCTCGGTCAGGGCCATCTTCATGTTCTGTCGACGGTTGCTCTGACTGGCCAACTGAATGCGCTCACGCTCACTCTCCAAACCACCAAACATGCGCACTTCCTGGTAGCCATTGACAACCTCTTGAGTGACATGAGTAACATCTCCCATAGCGCTCTGAATCCTGGTGCTAATCGTTCTAAAACGCTTGCTCACCACAGATACCACAAGAGCGACAAAGGGCATCACAGCGAGAAAGAACAGAGTTAACTTCCAGTTTACATAAAATAGATAAGACATCAGGCCCAGGACTAAACTACCCTGCTGGAGCAGTGTTTTTAGTGCTTTGGTACTGGCTTGGGTGACCTGCTGAACATTGAATGTAACTACTGAAACCAGATGCCCCGACATCGAACGATCAAAGAACTCAAAGGGCAGCTGGAGATATTTCTCGAAGATATCGACGCGCAGTGCATGAACCAGATAGTTAGAGACATAGGCGAGCCCATAGCTGCCAATAAGGTAACCCACACCGCGCAAAACACTAATAACCACCAGAAAAAAGGGAATCACTAACCAGGTTTTTTCAACCAGTAAGTCACCGAGTAATGCCTCGGCGAACATGGCCGTCATACCAGTCTGAGGCATAGCCACAGGTTGAGTTTCGGCAGCCCCTGCACTGGTGAGAGTGCCTACGGTATCGGTGATATAACCGAGCAGGTCGACAAACGCGACCTCGGCAAAGGAGTGCAGTACCAAGCCAAATATACTGACCACAAAGGCCAGCCAGTAACGGCGAACATACTTTAACAGGCGCAAATAAGTGGACGCACCGGTCGGGACAATCTTGTCGCTCATATTGTTATGGCTCTTGTGGCTGTTGCGTTGCAATATTTAATGTTTCAAACCCTAACCTACCCGCAGCATCCATGGCGGTAATGACAGCCTGGTGAGTCGACTGAGCATCGGCGGTAATCACCAAAGGCATCTGATTATCTCCCGCCGAAGCGTCCTTCAAGGCAGACATAATGGTCTTGATATCACGATTTATCAAACTTTGTCCGTTAACCGCGTAATTCCCTTCTTTCGAGATCACCAATTCCAATGTGACAGGCTCTCGGGATGGACTCTCCGCCTGTGCCTCAGGCAGACTAATCAGCACACCTGTCTCACGGGTAAAAGTTGTAGTGACCATAAAGAAAATCAGCAGTAAAAACACTACATCAATCAATGGGGTTAGATTAATACTGTTATCTCGCTGCGCTCGGCGGGGAAATTTCATGGCGATTTCGCGGCTAATAACGGCGGAAAATACGGCGGCAATTTAGACATAGGTTACCTAAGACTGCCTAAACAGGTCGCTGTGCATTGCATCCACCAGCTTAGTTGCCTGGCCCTCTAACTGCACCACCAGAGACTCAACATGACGCTCAAAATAGCGGTGTGAGATCATTGCCGGAATCGCGATAGTAAGACCAGCAGCAGTGGTAATAAGCGCCTGAGAGATACCCCCAGCGAGATCAGCGGCATTACCTGTACCAAACAGCATAATATCGGCAAACACCTGAATCATCCCGAGCACTGTGCCGAGCAAACCAATTAGGGGAGCCATATTCGCAATGGTGCTCAGCAGTGTAAGAAAGCGTTCGAGTTCATGGACAACCTGCGCTGCGGCTTCTTCGATACTGTCTTTCATGATTTCCCGACCATGACCAGAGTTGCTGATACCGGCAGCGAGAATATAGCCCAGTGGTGAGGTATCACGGAGCTCACGAAGACTCTCGCCGGCTAACTCGCGATCACGCAACTGCTGCCAGACTCGGGTCAGTAGACCACTGGGCACAATGCGATCGGCTTTGAGGGTAATAAAGCGTTCAATGGAAATTGCGACAACGATAATCGAGCAGATAAGTAGTGGCCACATAAGCCAGCCACCAGCGAGGAAAATTTGATACACAGTGTCTTCCATTGAGTCGATTAAATTTGAATCGAGACTCTACCATAAAAGGTCATCGGGCAAAATCTACAATCCATGCCTAGCGCCACCAGCGCTGCGCTTGGCCGCGGGCTGTGGTGATTTTTAACGCTCCAGCCAGTTCTTCACAGGGCTCTTTAGAATGCTCTTTGGAATACTCTTTAAAATGCTCTGTAGAAGGCTCCTTAGAATATTGTCTACAGTGCTCTCTTGAGTGCTGTCTAGTAGACTCACTAGAATCTAACCACTCAAATGTTATAGCACCCTGCTCCGCAGTATTCCAAATTTGACTCTGTACAGCGTTATAACGTTTTGTGACCGAGGAATGAGGATGGCCAAACTGGTGTTGGAATCCCGCCGAAAATACCACATTTTTGGGGCGTAAGTGCTGAACAAAGCGTGGCGTAGAGGACGTCTTGCTACCGTGATGGGGTGCGATCAATAAATCCATCCGCGCATCATTAAGCCTACCTGAGTGGAGCAGCTGATATTCTGCAGCGCTTTCGATATCTCCTGGCAACAGCACCTGAATATCCCGCCAGCGTATACGCAGAACACAGGAGCTATTATTACCACTGACAGCGAAGCCACCCTGACTAGCACCCACTGCATAGGCATTCGGTTCCACTTCAGGCTCGGGTGATAGCACCTCGAAAAGCACTTCACCCCAGCGCCATCGAGTTCCTGCAGCGTATATTTCCACAGCCTGCCCCTGGAGCAAAGGCTCAGGATAATCCACTCCAGGTCCAGTTATGATCTTAGCGCTGGGCAAAACTTTCTGCAGAGCAGCAAAGCCACCACTGTGATCGCCATCCTCGTGGCTTATAACGGTGGTATCAATAGTTCTCCAACCCCGCTGCCACAAAAAGGGCGCAATAATGCCACTGCCGACACTGAAGGCAGGGCTAAATTGCGCGCCGCTGTCGTAGAGCAAGCTCCGTTGATCGGTTTCAACCACTACGGCAAGCCCCTGCCCCACATCCAAAACCGTTACTCTTAAGCCAAACTTGGGCTTCTCACTGAGCAGTAGCAATAGCACCAAAGGCAGTATGCCTAGCCATCTCTCATAAAATTTCCACGGCAACATACACAGCCCAGCCAGCAACCCAGCGAGCAAAACCAAACTGGATGTGCCGGCAGGAGAAACTAAAAAGCCCTGATTCGACGGCAATAGATCCAAAAACTGCCACAGCAGTTGTACGGACCAATCGGAGACTTTCCACATCGTTTCGGCAGTATTAGTTGAGATCGGCAAAAGAAGACAACCGATTAGCACAGTGGGCACAGTCACCAGAGACACCCAGGGCACAGCAACCAAATTTACCAGCGGCGCCAACCATGACAGACGGCCCATAAAAAGCAGCAGTGGCACCGCCATAACCAGTAGCAGAGCCAACTGGGCTGTGACAGTACGCTTTTTCGCCCACCAAGGATCCGTCGATTGCCAAGGGGAGAACCAAGCAATCAAAATCGCTACAGCAGTAAATGAAAGCCAGAAACCGGCACTCAATACCGCCAAGGGCTGCAATAGCGCAATCAGGGTCAAGGCCCATACCAAGCAGACAAAGGGTTGAATTCGGCGAAAGCAGAGCTTTGCTAACACCACCACTACCACAGCAATTAATGCGCGCTGTGTAGGCAGAGAGAACCCGGCCAAAAGGCTGTATGCGGCAGCGGCCAGTAAACCGCTAATTGGCGGTAGCCAGTGTAACGATGGACTAGGCAGCTGCAGTGCAAAGTGACTTAGTTGCCGATTGAATAGAGAACTCAATAAGGTTCTCAATAAGGCCCTAAATAAGGCTCCAGCAAGAATCATCAGCCGCGCCAGCCCCTTGCCGCAGGCAGCTCCAAATAACGCCACAAGACCTATATGCAGGCCTGAGATAACCAGCAGGTGAACTATCCCCAAGCGCGCTAGATCCTGCCACCAACTGCCGAGCTGTCGCTTATCGCCGATGCT
>ENA-UZWV01001117-UZWV01001117.1-metagenome-genome-assembly--contig:-Day-3-1m-contig-1117_pt1 | contig 84446 bp, 78 predicted proteins | sample MGYA00260342_ERZ794902 | MGnify/ENA metagenome assembly ERZ794902
CAGTTCATAACCTACAAGTCTGTCGAGTACTCGACGCGCTTGTTGGGCATCGACCAATTCCTTATTGATCTTTCTAGGATTCTCAACCGCACGTAGGATGGCTGTTTTGGTGATCTCATTGAAAACGATTCGTTCTGTATTGTCATCTTTTAGGCCTAAACTTTCGTAAAGATGCCATGCGATGGCCTCTCCTTCACGGTCCTCATCCGACGCGAGCCAAACTTTGTCGACTTTCTTAGCAGCTGCCTTAAGCTCCTTGACCAGACTGGTTTTGTCTTTTGAAACACAATATTCCGGTTGGAAATTATTTTCGATGTCAATGGCCATTCCTTTATCGCACAAATCGCGAATGTGTCCATAGGAGGATAGGACTTGGAAATCGGCGCCTAGGTACTTCTGAATGGTCTTTGCCTTTGCAGGTGACTCAACGATTACGAGATTCTTTGCCATAGGATGCGGGGTGCATTTTAATTATTGCCGCAAAGTAAAGGCTAAAAATCGGCAACTTTCAAATCCCATATTAAGGAGTGGTTTTCGAGGCTTTAGTATTACTACGTAATAGATTTTTTAAAATCGGACAAATTGTCAGCATTGCTTGTATCTTTGTATCACCGCGAAAGAAAGTAAAGTTTTGAGCGGATTAGAAATATGGAAGCAAAGACAAAGCGCGCAAGCGGAAGGGGTCTCTACGCCGAGGGCGATAAGAACCCACATGAACACGACGGAACGGTTCTCGAGACTAAAAACCCGACGGGCACAAAAAAACTCTATATAGAGTCGTACGGTTGTCAGATGAATTTCTCTGACAGCGAGATTGTTGCATCTGTTTTGGGTAAGGAAGGTTACACTACCACGCAAAATGCGGAGGAAGCAGATCTAGTATTGTTGAATACTTGTTCTATTCGTGATAAGGCAGAACAAACTGTTCGTAACCGACTCAATCATTTTAACGGCCACAAGAGAAAGAACCCTGAGATGAAAATTGGGGTGTTGGGTTGTATGGCAGAACGAGTAAAAGGTAAACTTCTAGAAGAAGAGAAGTTAGTCGATTTAGTAGTTGGTCCGGATGCCTACAGAGATTTACCGAATCTATTGCAAGAACTAGACGGCGGAAGAAAGGCAGTCAATGTTATTTTGAGTAAGGAAGAAACCTACGATGATATTGAGCCGGTTCGCTTGGGTGGCAATGGCGTAAGTGCATTCGTGTCCATTACTCGTGGCTGTGATAACATGTGTACGTTCTGTGTAGTCCCGTTTACTCGTGGTCGTGAACGTTCGCGTAATCCGCAGACCATTGTAGACGAAGTATTGGATTTATCAAAACGCGGGTACAAGGAAATCACCCTATTAGGGCAAAACGTAGACAGCTACCTGTGGTATGGTGGCGGTTTGAAAAAAGATTTTGAAAAGGCTTCGGATGTAGCCAAAGCTAGTGCTGTACATTTCGCTGATCTCATGTCTATGGTTGCAGAGGCAGCACCGCACATGCGCATTCGCTTTTCCACTTCGAATCCACAAGACATGCGCGACGATGTGCTGGAAACCATTGCGAAATACAAAAACATCTGCAATTACATCCATTTACCGGTGCAGTCGGGTTCGTCACGCATCTTAGAATTGATGAATCGCGGTCACAACCGCGAAGAATATATGGCACTCATTGACCGCATTCATCGTATTATTCCGGGTTGCGCTATCAGTCATGATATGATTTCAGGATTTCCAACGGAAACCGAAGAGGATCATCAAGAGACGTTGAGTCTTATGGATTATGTGAAATACGATTTCGGCTACATGTTCTTCTACAGCGAGCGTCCCAATACGTATGCTGCGAGAAAATTAGAAGACGATGTTCCTGAAGAGATTAAGAAACGTCGCTTAACGGAAATCATCCAATTACAAAGCAAACACAGTTTATACCGTCACGAGCAAATGGTCGGAAAGACATTTGAAGTTCTCGTAGAAGGAACCTCTAAGAAAAGCGAGGCACAATTGTTTGGACGAACAGATACCAATAGTGTGGTGGTTTTTGATCGACACGATTTTAAACCAGGCGACTTTGTTCACGTTAAGATTAATAGTTGTACTACGGCTACATTGTTGGGTTCAGTAGTAGCAAGCCCGGAGGCTTAAATACATTGGAGCTATGTCAGATATCAAGAGCATTAAACAACGTTTCGGAATTATTGGGGTAAGTCCATTGTTGGACCGCGCCTTAGAGAAGGCCGTGCAAGTTGCGCCCACAGATATAAGCGTGCTCGTCACCGGTGAGAGTGGTGTAGGTAAAGAGAGCATACCGAAGATTATTCATGCACTGAGTCACAGAAAACACAACCCTTACATCGCAGTAAACTGTGGTGCTATTCCAGAAGGAACCATAGATTCGGAACTTTTCGGTCATGAAAAAGGAGCTTTTACTGGAGCTACCGGAGCGCGCAAAGGATATTTTGAGGAGGCCGATGCGGGTACTATCTTTTTAGATGAAGTGGGCGAGCTACCTATGCCTTCTCAAGTTCGGTTGTTACGCGTCCTTGAAACGGGAGAATTTATTCGTGTGGGTGCCTCGAGAGCGAATAAAATTGATGTTCGTGTCGTGGGAGCCACGAATGTGGGAATGCTTAATGCTATCAAAAATCACAAATTCCGTGAGGATTTGTATTACAGATTAAATACGGTAGAAATTCATCTGCCGCCCTTGCGAGAACGCCCTTCAGATATACATCTGTTGTTTCGAAAATTTGCTTCTGATTTCGCCAATAAATACCATCTTCCACCGCTACGCCTCGACGATGAGGCAGTCCGATTGTTAGAGCATTACCGTTGGCCAGGAAACATTCGTCAGTTGCGCAACCTCGCTGAGCAAATGAGTGTGATCGAAACGACGCGTCTAGTGGGTAAGGAAGTGCTAAAGGCCTATTTGCCCGAGGTGGATGCTCCGAACCTTCCTGCATTGGCTAATTCTCGTATCAGTGATGGCGTGAGTAATGCGGATTTTGCAAAAGAACGCGAGGCATTGTACAAACTTTTATTCGAGATGCGTTCGGAATTAAACGCCCTAAAAAAAGCAGTCCAGAATGGTGAAGGCTTCTATGAGGGTGTACAGCGCGAATATCCGCAGATTGGCGCTGAATATACCGAGCGTTCTTCAGTAACGCCTTATACTGGAAATGGGTCTAACGACGTTTCTTTTGTAAATCCGGATGAATACGATTCATTTGAGGACGATGAGCATACTATCGAAATAGAGAACCTGAGTCTCGTAGACAAAGAAATTGAATTGATAAAAAAGGCATTGGATAAGACTCAAGGAAAACGAAAGGCCGCTGCTAAAGAATTGGGTATATCCGAACGTACCTTGTACCGCAAGATTAAACAATACAACCTGGAATAATGCGCTTATTTTCGTTCCTTCCTGCAGTGCTGTTTCTCCTCATCCTTTCAGGGTGTAAAGGCGGTTATAGTTTTACTGGAGGAAATGTAGGAGAGGCAAAGACATTAAATGTGGATTTCTTTGATAACACCGCTGCAATTGTGAATCCCGAGATGTCACAGATTTTTACCGAATCCTTGAAAGACATCTTTGTTCAGCAAACTTCATTGCGTTTGGTTGAGGGGCCGGCAGATATGGAATTTTCAGGCGCCATTACAGATTACAGTTTACGACCACAAGCGGCACGCGGCCCGAGTGAGGTTTCACAGATGCGCTTCACCATTTCCGTTAAGGTTTCCTTTGAAAACAGTATTGCCAACCAGAACAGTTTTGAGCAGCGTTTTAGTAGATCTAGAGATTACGATGCGGATTTGAATTTTTCCGATATTGAAACGGAATTGGCAGCGGAGATTATGAAAGAATTGACAGAAGATATTTTAAACCGGGCTATTGCCAATTGGTAGATGAACGCAAAGAAAATCGAAGAATTATATGCCTACCCTGAGCGTTTAAACGCGTCGGAGCTTGCTATGCTCAAACAGGCGGTATCGGATTTTCCTTATGCAGCACCGTTACAAGCACTCTACATGAAAGCATTGCAGCAGCAAGAAAGCTACTTGTTGCCAGCCCAAGTAAAGCGCACTGCCATTGCTACACCAAATCGAGAAGCTTTAAAAGTATATTTTGAAAGTAGCACGAGTTTAGCAGCTCCTGTTGAAGGGAAATTGAGCGATGTGGCCATTACTAGTCCAATTGAAAAAATCGCTGCGTCACCTATACCCGCTGAGGTTGTGAAAAAAACGCCGGTTGCAAAAAAGAAAAAAACAAAGAAAGCTTCGGCTCCTCCTGCGCCTAAAACGAAGGTTACAAAACCTGTTGCCCCAAAGAATGCAATCGGAGCCCCCGAAGATCTATCACATTTGCCGGAGGCTGTACGAAATGCTATTCTTAGATCTCGAGCGTTACGAGGTAAAGATGCACCAGTAAAAGCAGTCGTTAAGCCAGCTGAATCGCTGAAGAAAGAGGAGAACAATCGACCTTCTTTAACTTCCGAAAAACCGAGTGATGCGGTTTCAAAAGATTCAGTTGCTGAGGTCACTGTTGCTCAAAGTGCAGCGGACGCGGTGCAAAAGCCTAAAAAGAAGGCTGTTGAGGCAGAAGAGGTGAAAGAACAATCTTCGTTGAATCATTCAAGCACAGCTATTGAAACCACGAAAATCGCCATCGACATACCCTCGTTTGAATTGGAAACCGATTTAAAAGGCACTCCAACGCAGGATCCGCATGCCGCAGCACAATCGTTAGAGGAATCTCCGGCTTGGGAGGCGCCTGAAGAACGTGAGATGCCGTTCAGTGAAAAGGCATCCTTTCTGCAGTGGTTAAATGCAGAATCGCAGGCTGCGCCCGCTGCGGTTTCTTCAGCTAAAAAGGTTTCAGCGGTAGGACGTGATATTAAAAAAATTATTCGTGAGTTGCCCAAGTTTGAAGGCAACAAGCGCGACGGAAAAATCAATGTTTTTAGTCTTGAAGCAGATGGACAAGGTCGCTTTGTAACGGAAACATTGGCAGAGATTTACCTGAAGCAAGGACTTTTTGAGAAGGCAATTAAATCCTACGAGGTACTAAGTTTGAAATACCCGGAAAAAAGTAGTTTCTTTGCCGACCGAATTAGAGCAATTAAGAAAGAAAAGAACTCATGACAGCATTATTCTCCATATTGATCGTAGTAGTGTCGATCCTACTCGTTTTGGTGATTCTCGTTCAAAATCCTAAAGGCGGTGGTTTGAGCTCTGCATTTGGAGGTGATAGCCCACAGATGTTGGGCGGCGTTAAAAAGACAACGGACTTTTTAGATAAAGCGACTTGGGCCTTGGTCATTGGTTTGTTCGTTCTTGTGATCGGTATGAACCTTGTTTCGACGGATGCAGATGTTGTTTTAGAAGATACCTTGATTAACGAACAAGTTGAGGATGCTATGCCGTTCCAGCCACAAATGCCTGCAGCTCCTGCTGGAGAAGCGGCACCTACTGGTGAGGCTCCTGTAGAAGGAATGCCTGAGAGCGTAGAATAATCCGTCAATTTGACTTTACTATACGGCCCGCGCAGCTCCGCTGCGCGGGTTTTTATTTTTTGTGTGTCAAAATTTCGCGCGGCGGCCGCCGCGCGATGACACTCTGACACAGAAAATGCTTTGGCATAAAATTTCATGTAAAAGAGTGGAAACTGTAACTAAAAACATAAATCATGGCAGATTTAAACATTCGTCCATTAGCTGACAGAGTAATCATTGAACCTGCAGCTGCTGAAACTACGACTGCATCTGGAATCATTATTCCTGATACAGCGCAAGAGAAGCCTCAAAAAGGCATGGTAGTAGCCGTAGGTCCAGGTAAAAAAGATGAGCCTATGACTGTAAATGTTGGTGACGTGGTATTGTACGGTAAGTACAGCGGAACTGAGTTTAAGTATGAAAATGGTGATTACCTCATTATGCGTGAGGCAGACATCATGGCAATTGTTTAATCAAACGAAAAAACCATAAATCATGGCAAAAGAAATTTCATTTGACGTAGATGCAAGAAACAGCTTAAAGGCTGGTGTAGATGCATTGGCAGATGCGGTAAAAGTGACCCTAGGTCCCAAAGGCCGCAACGTAATAATAGAAAAAGCATTCGGAGCACCGCACGTAACTAAAGACGGTGTCACTGTAGCGAAAGAAATTGAGCTGGAAGACAAGTTGCAAAACTTGGGCGCACAGATGGTAAAAGAAGTAGCCTCTAAAACTGCAGACATCGCAGGTGATGGAACTACTACAGCTACTGTTTTGGCTCAAGCAATTTATCACCACGGATTGAAGAACGTGGCCGCAGGAGCGAACCCCATGGATTTGAAGCGCGGTATCGACAAAGCAGTTACCGCTTTAGTTGCTGAATTAAAGTCCCTTAGCCAAGAGGTGGGTGACGACAACAGTAAGATAGAGCAAGTCGCTTCAATATCATCAAACAACGACAGTACCATCGGTAAATTGATTGCAGAGGCAATGGCCAAAGTGAAAAATGAAGGTGTTATTACTGTTGAAGAAGCGAAGGGTACAGAAACGTATGTTGATGTAGTTGAAGGCATGCAGTTTGATCGTGGATACTTGAGCCCTTATTTCACAACCAATACTGAGAAGATGGTTGCTGAATTGGAAAATCCATTAATTCTGATTTACGATAAAAAAGTAAGCTCTATGAAGGAATTGCTTCCTGTATTAGAGCCGGCAGCCCAAAGCGGTCGCCCATTATTGATTATTGCAGAAGATGTGGATGGCGAAGCTTTAGCAACATTAGTTGTAAACCGCATTCGTGGCTCACTCAAAATTGCTGCAGTGAAAGCACCAGGATTTGGTGACCGTCGCAAGGCAATGCTTGAGGACATCGCCATCTTAACGGGCGGTCAAGTAATTTCTGAGGAGCGCGGTATGACGCTTGAAGGAGCGACTATGGAGATGCTGGGAACGGCAGAAAAAGTGACCATCGATAAGGACAACACCACAGTTGTAAACGGTGCTGGTGAACGCGAAGCTATCGCAAGTCGAGTGAATCAAATCAAAGCACAAATCGAAAATACTACTTCGGATTACGATCGCGAAAAATTGCAAGAACGTTTAGCGAAACTCGCTGGCGGTGTTGCTGTTCTTTACGTCGGAGCTGCTTCTGAAGTTGAAATGAAGGAGAAGAAAGACCGCGTAGATGATGCACTTGCAGCTACTAAAGCCGCAGTAGAAGAGGGCTTCGTTCCCGGAGGTGGTGTAGCGCTTGTTCGTGTAAGCTCAGCGCTAGAAGACCTTAAAGGCGAAAACGAAGACGAAAGCACCGGTATTCAAATCATTTCGAAAGCAATCGAAGAGCCGTTGCGTCAGATTGTGCACAATGCAGGTCTGGAAGGCTCGGTAGTCGTTGCCAAAGTTAAAGAAGGCAAAGGCGACTTCGGTTTCAATGCGAAGACCGACGTTTACGAAAACATGTATGATGCAGGTGTTATTGATCCGACGAAAGTTACGCGTGTCGCGCTCGAAAATGCAGCATCAGTTGCAGGGTTGTTGTTGACCACAGAAGCCACGATTACTGAGATTCCTAAGGAAGAGCCAGCAATGCCACCAGGCGGTGGTATGGGCGGCGGCATGGGAATGATGTAATTTATTTGCGTGTATCGCATAAAAACGAAAGCCACTCCTTGATTGGGGTGGCTTTTTTTATAATCTCAATCGGCTCCTTACGGCGAACCGGTTCTCTTAAATGTAGTAGGGAACGAAGCTTTCAGTTATAAGGAAAAGGCTTCGAGGTACTTAGTGATGTAACTTTCGCGATCACGGTATTTGTATTGCATGATGTACCGCGGATGCTCTAAGGCAATCAATTCAGGCGTAAAATTAAATTCTTTGTTCAATTGGGTTAGAAATTTCAAATTCTTTCCTGTTCCAAAGACAATGATGCGTTCGTTTTTACCAGCCAATTCAATTTGAGCTCGTATTTGCTCGAGTAGATAAGGTGCAAGCGCTTTTGCGAAACTCGTCCGGTCGTAGTAATTAAAATTAACCATGCCGCCCTTCTTTCGAATAGTAAAGCCTAAAGGACAAACGGATCCGATAAAAAAGTCTTGATAAAATGCTTTAGCACCTCCAAAAGCTTCGATCGCCTCGTAAACGAATACGGAGCTGGGTTCGTGTGTAGTGAAAGCGTCAAAAGAAATACCGCATCCCACAAGGCGTTTAGTATCTGTAAATGGAATACCAGTGGCTCCAGCACCCAGTCTTCCGGGGTTAATACCTAATATTAAATTTCGTGGTTTATTGTCGCTGTAAAAGGTGTGATAGAAATCGGAGAGGGCCTGTCCTTGAGCCGGACTAGCGCCTTCAAACGGATTGAGAACAGCTAAATCGTCATCCAGGAAAGTGTGATCAAAGTCTAACCCGTGATAGAAAGCCAAAATGCGCTGGGCCTTGGTCATTTCTTATTGAATTGGGTCATGGTAAGTCTTGTGCCTGCGAGTGCGAAACTTTGTATGGCTTTCACACAGTGCTCTACAAGACTAGGAAGGTCTAGCATTTCATCTTCATTCCATTCGCCGAGGACATAGTCTACTTGACGTCCCTTAGGAAAATCGCTGCCAATACCGAACTTGAGTCGAGGGTAGTCATTACGGCCCAATTTCGCTTGAATATCTTTCAAGCCATTATGCCCGGCATCAGAACCTTTTTCACGAATGCGCACTGCGCCTAATGGCAACGCGAGATCATCCACGATGACTAAAACATTTTCAATGGGAATATTTTCCTCCTGCATCCAATAGCGTACTGCATTTCCACTAAGGTTCATGAAGGTGGTCGGCTTAATTAATCGAAACGTACGTCCTTTAATTTTAGCCACTGCCGTAAGCGCGTAGCGCCCAGGTTCAAAAACAACATTGGACGCCTTCGCAAAGGCGTCCAATGTCAAAAAACCTATGTTATGACGGGTATTTTCATATTCGGTGCCAGGATTACCTAGACCTACAATGAGGAATTTCTTCATACCCGTAAAGGTAAAAATTATTCAGCAGCAGCTTCTGCTGTAGCTTCAGCACCTTCTTCAGCACCTTCTTCAGCATCTTCTTCGTCTTCGTCAACAGCACCACGCGCTTTCTTGACGGTAACAATTACTGCAGTAGAAGCATTTAGAATTTCAAATCCTTCAGACTTCACATCGCTTACACGAATAGATTTCCCTATTCTAAGTTTGTTAATGTCTAAATCAACGCTCTCAGGCAACTGGCCTGGGACTGCACGAACGCTTAGCTTGCGAAGAACACTCTTCAATTTACCACCGTTCAATACACCGAGTGCTTGACCGTGCAGAACCACTGGAATGTCCATGGTTACAGGCTTGCCTTCTACCAACTGGATGAAGTCAATGTGAATCAACTGGTCAGTTACCGGGTGGAACTGTAAATCTTGAATCACGGCTTCAACAGTAGTAGCTCCTACAGTTACTTTCGCAGTTTTTGCCTCAGCAGTATATACCAAGCCTTTGAAGGCGAGTGTAGGTGCAGAGAAGTGAATAGGTGCTTCGCCACCGTAAATAACACACGGTACGTTGCCCGCCTTACGCTCTAGTTGAGCGTATTTAGAACCAAAGTTGGTTCTTTCGTTTCCTTGAATTTCAACAGACTTCATCTGATCTAGTTTATTCTGGTATTACATTATAAAGTGTCCTGAAATACTCTCATGGTGGTGAACATTTTTCATCACCTGAGCAAACATTTCAGCAACGGAGATCACACGGATCTTTGGGTTCTCACTGGTTTGGGGAATGGTATCAGTAATGACCAATTCCTCCAATGCGCTTTGAGCAATGCGCTCATGCGCGGGACCGCTTAACACGCCGTGTGTACAATACGCACGAACGGTCTTTGCGCCCTTTTCTTTTAACATTTCAGCAGCCTTACATAAAGTACCGCCGGTATCGACCATGTCATCAACAAGTATGACGTTCTTGCCTTCGACTTCGCCGATTACAGTCATTTGATCAATGACATTCGCTTTCTTTCGTTGTTTGTAGCAAATCACTACTTCAGCTTCTAGCTTCCTTCCGTAAGCATGTGCACGTTTAGCACCACCCATATCAGGAGAGGCGATACATAAATCACCAAGCTGCATTTTTTCAATGTCTTTAATAAACATTGCAGAGCTGAACAAATGATCAACAGGTACTTCAAAAAATCCTTGAATCTGATCAGCGTGCAAGTCCATAGTCATGACGCGCGTCGCACCTGCTGCCATCAGCATTTTAGCTGCCAGTTTTGCGCCTATCGGGACTCTTGGTTTATCCTTGCGGTCTTGACGCGCTAATCCAAAGTAAGGTATAACTGCAGTAATGTGTTTTGCGGATGCGCGCTTTGCAGCATCGCACAACAACAATAATTCCATCAAGTTATCTGCCGGTGGATTTGTGCTTTGTACGAGAAATACACGTGTTCCGCGAACAGTTTCTTCGAATGAAGGACAAATTTCACCATCGCTAAACTCCGTGATCTTCACATTACCCATGGGTATGCCATAACGCCCAGCAATCTGCGTTGCTAGGTGCATGGTGTGTCTACCGGCGAAAATTTTAGCTTCAGGTACCATTTGTACTGTATATCAGTGTTCTTGTAGCGGTTTAAGCTCCTCCGAAGAGGGGGTGCAAATGTAAGTAAAAGAACAGAAAAATACACCTAAATCTAGGTGGGATTGAAATTCTTTCTTTTAAAAGTTAGGAGAATTAGAAAACCCCCTTATTTTTGCCGTCCAATTCAACCTTGCCTTGGTGGCGGAATTGGTAGACGCGCTGGATTCAAAATCCAGTTCTTTCGGGAGTGTGGGTTCGATTCCCACCCAAGGTACAAAAACCGACTTTTAAGTCGGTTTTTTTAGTGCATATTACTGCTGATATTTTGTATGAAAAGCGCACAAAAAAAGCCGTTTCCTAGAGTAGGAAACGGCTTTTTTTTATTGAAAACAAGTTACACCAATTCGTTGGCAACTAGGTATTCTGCAATTTGAACGGTATTTGTCGCCGCTCCTTTTCTTAAGTTGTCTGCAACAATCCACATATTCAAGGTGTTTGGTAGAGATTCATCTCTACGGATACGCCCTACAAAGACTTCGTCTTTTTCGTGTGCATAGGCTGGCATTGGATAGGTGTTGGTATCCAGGTTGTCTTGTACAATCACTCCTGGAAAATCATGCAACAATTGACGCACTTCCGCCTCGTCAAAATCGTTTACAAATTCTACATTTACAGATTCAGAATGTCCACCAGCAGTAGGAATTCGAACTGCAGTAGCTGTAACGGCAAACGAATCGTCGCGTAAAATTTTCTTAGGCTCTTTCACTAATTTCATTTCTTCTTTGGTGTACCCATTTTCCATAAAAACATCACAGTGAGGAATTGCATTTCGGTTGATTGGGTAATGGTAAGCCATTTCACCTTCAATTCCTTTTGTTTCGTTTTCCAATTGCCTTACCGCGGCCACTCCTGTTCCGGAAACCGATTGGTAAGTAGAAACGATCAGTCGTTTCATTTGGTATTTTTGATGCAAAGGAGCCAAAGCCATGACCAATTGAATGGTAGAACAGTTTGGGTTTGCGATAATTTTATCTTCTCTGGTCAAAACATCTCCATTGATCTCAGGAACGACAAGTTTTTTCGTTGGATCCATTCTCCATGCAGAAGAATTGTCCACAACAGTAGTGCCAGCTGCAGCAAATTTTGGCGCCCATTCGATAGAAGTATCACCGCCTGCCGAAAACAAAGCAATGTCTGCATTCATAGCAACAGCATCTTCTAGGGTTACTACCGTGTATTCCTTTCCTTTGAAAGGGAGTTGTTTACCTGCAGATCGAGCAGAAGCAACAGGGATTAATTCCGTTACAGGGAAATTTCTTTCTTCTAATACTTTCAACATGACGGTTCCTACCATTCCAGTAGCACCCACGACAGCTATTTTCATTCTTTTAAATTTTAGATAATCGTTATTTTTGAGGCTGCAAAGATTGCACTTTTCTTCCTTCTAACACAGGGAGTTGTGTAAAAATTGACATCTTTGTTTAATTTTTATCAAATTTAAAATAAATGTGAATTATTTCACAAATGGAATGAAGGAGACAGGTCCTTGATAAGAACTCTTTTACCCAGTTTTTGCGAACAATGTGAAACTCTTGCGAATAAAATGAAAAGAGCACTCTTGCTGCCCAATAAAATTCTTATTTTTGCCTCAATATTTGTGTAACTAAAATTGGTATAGCATGCAACTGTACAATAAGTTAAGCGCAGAAGAACGCGCGAAATTAATAGACGAAGCGGGAAAAGACCGTTTGACCCTTTCCTTTTATCAGTATTTCAAGATAGAAGATCCCCAATTTTTTAGAGATCAGCTTTTTTTGGAGTGGGATGCCTTAGAGGTGTTAGGAAGAACCTATGTTTCCTATGAAGGAATCAATGCGCAGATTTCAGTACCAGCAGAAAAATTTCTTGAATTAAAAGCGCAATTAGATGGCATTTCTTTTTTGAAAGATATCCGATTGAACGTTGCTGTGGAGCAAAACAATAAGTCCTTTTTGAAGCTAAAAATCAAAGTAAGAGATAAAATTGTTGCAGATGGTTTGGAAGACGAAACCTTTGATGTGACAGCTATTGGTGTACACTTAAAAGCGGCAGAATTCAACAAAATGTTGGCAGATCCAAACACGGTTTGTGTGGACATGAGGAACCATTATGAGAGTGAAATCGGACATTTTGAAGGAGCAGTCACCCCAGATGTAGATACTTTTCGAGATTCTTTAGATTTGATTGAAGAAGATTTGAAAGAGCACAAAGAAGATAAAAATTTATTGATGTATTGTACCGGTGGAATTCGTTGTGAAAAGGCGAGTGCCTACTACAAGCATAAAGGGTTTAAGAATGTTTTTCAATTGGAAGGAGGGATCATCAATTACGTGCGTCAAATAGAAGAAAGCGGTCTTGAAAATAAATTCAAAGGAAAGAATTTTGTGTTTGATCATCGAAGAGCAGAGCGTGTTTCTAAAGATGTGGTTTCCAACTGTCATCAATGCGGAGCGCCTTGTGATACGCATGTCAACTGTGAGAACGAAGCCTGCCACTTACTTTTTATTCAGTGCAATTCATGTCAAGAAAAAATGAACACCTGTTGTTCTGAAGAGTGTAAAGAAATTGCGAGCCTGCCTTTTGAAGTTCAAAAAGAACTCCGAAAAGGCAAAGGGAATAGCAATAAAATTTTCAAAAAAGGGAGGTCTGAGGCTTTAAAATTCAAGAAATAAAAAGCAAGTTATGAGCAGAAATAGTGGTATTGAAGCCTTTCTGTTTTTCTTGAAAAAAAGTCAAAATAGGTTTTGAAAAATAAAAAGTAGAGAAGTAGAAACAGCATTTTATAATTTTTAATTTTATGCTATCTTTACGAATTGAAGGAAATTTGAAAAAGTGTTTTGTAAAACTCAATCTACGAGTTTGTTAGCTGTTTCTAATTGAATATGAATGTACGTGCTGTATCAAAAAGCAGCATCCAAAATATAAAAATATGAGCTGTAATTCTTGCTCAACAAATACGTCAGGAGTACCCAATGGCTGCAAAAGTAATGGAAACTGTGCCACAGGAAGCTGTGACAAACTTTCCGTTTTTGACTGGCTCTCCAACATGGCCTTGCCGAGCGGACAAAAACCTTTCAACATTGCAGAGGTGCGTTTTAAAAATGGGAGAAAACATTTTTTTAAGAATACCAATGACTTTCATTTGTCGATTGGTGAAATTGTAGCTGTAGAAGGTTCACCAGGACATGATGTTGGTACCGTTTCTTTGACAGGAGAACTTGTGAAAGTTCAAATGAAAAAGAAAAAAATAAAAGCGGACAGCGATGAGGTCAAAAAAATATACCGAAAAGCAACAGTAAAAGACATTGATATTTGGCACGCTGCTCGAGATCGAGAGGCAGAAACACAAAGAAGAGGACGAGAAATTTTAGGACGTTTGGGCTTGAAAATGAAACTCTCAGATGTCGAATTTCAAGGAGACGGTAACAAAGCGACGTTTTATTATACCGCAGAAGACAGGGTTGATTTTAGACAACTGATCAAAGACTTTGCAAGTGCATTTAGCATTCGAGTAGAAATGAAACAAGTAGGCTTGCGTCAAGAAGCGGCAAGACTCGGAGGAGTGGGTTCTTGCGGACGTGAATTGTGCTGTTCAACGTGGCTTACCGATTTTAGAAAAGTGAATACCGCCTCGGCTCGCTACCAACAATTGTCCTTAAATCCACAAAAATTAGCGGGTCAATGCGGAAAATTAAAATGTTGTTTGAATTTTGAGTTGGATTCTTATTTAGATGCCCTAAAAGCTTTCCCGAAACAAGATACCGTATTGGAAACGGATAAAGGAAAGGCCTACTTTGTAAAGATGGATATTTTCAAAGGGTTGCTTTGGTACACCTCAAGAGACGAAGGTTCTAAGTGGTTCAAGCTCACCTTGGAGCAAGTAAAAGAAGTCATCAGCCTTAACAAAAAAGGAGAAAAAGGACCGAGTTTAGAAGAATTAGAATCAGAAACGATTGTCGAAACTAAAATTGATTTTGAAAATGTAGTAGGACAAGACAGTTTGACTCGTTTTGACAAACCGAAAACCAACAAACGTAGAAGAAATAACAAAAGAAGGAAAAAACCAGGAAAATCGGGTGTGAATAATGAAACAGGTGCTACAAATCATAGTGCCAATTCTCCCCGAAAAAATTCCAATAACCAACCACAGGGGGAAACTAAAAAAGTAGGGAACGAATCAAAGAGAAGACCTCAAAATAAAAAACGCAGGCCTCAAAAGAAACAAGAAGTGGGAACCAATCCAGCTCCAAAAGGAAAAGGAGAAAATATAGGAACATCCAACAAAAGAAGAAACAATAATCGCAGAAAAAAAACCAATCCGAATTCTAAAAACCAGGATACCAATGCGAAGAAGGAGGAGTAATAGAGCGCTTTTTTTGTTGTTATTCATAGCCATAGGGTCTTGTGATCGCAACCGCATTTTTGATCAGTACCACTCTTTGGAAGAAAATAATTGGAGGAGAGACCAAGCGCAATTGTTTGAATTTCAAATCCAAGATACCCTGTCGTATTTCAATTTGTTTGTCAATATTCGGAACACGAATGAATTCGAGTTCAACAATATTTTTATTCGTACAGAATTGGAGTATCCCAATGGTTTTATAGCAACCGACACTTTGGAGTACCAAATGGCGGATATTTATGGGAAATGGTTGGGAAAAGGGTATACCGATATCAAAGAAAACAAACTCTATTTTAAAGAAAATTTCCAATTCCGTACGCCCGGAACTTATCTTCTAAAGATAGAGCAAGCCATGCGAAGAAGAAATGAACTTCAAGGGCTCAAAGACTTGAAAGGGATTTCCGATGTAGGGTTCCGAATTGAGCTCAAAAATTAAAAAACGGACCAAGAAAAAAACGAGGTTTGAAAAAAGCAGAAAATGGGAAAGGCAAGAAAAAATAAAAAAGCAACAACAAATCCAACCTTTAAGAAATTTACGAGGTGGTTTTGGATGGCTTTGGCAAGCGGTGTAGGAGTTGTTTGCTTATTGTTTTTATTGGCGTCTTTGGAGTTGTTTGAAAAACTGCCTACTTTCGAGGAATTGGAAAGTCCAGAAAATAATTTTGCAACCGAAATTATTTCTATCGACGGAAAAACACTCGGAAAATATGCCATTGAGAACAGAACCCCTGTTCAATTTGAAGACCTGCCAAGTCATTTAGTGGAGGCTCTTGTGGCTACCGAAGACGAGCGTTTTTTTAGCCATGCAGGGATTGATTTTCGGGGTACTTTAAGAGCTGTAGTGAAAATGGGTAAAGGCGGAGGAGCTAGCACCATCACCCAACAGTTGGCAAAATTGCTTTTTCATGGTGAGGGATCAAAAAATCTACCCAAACGATTGCTTCAAAAAATCAATGAATGGATCATTGCCATTCGTTTAGAACGTCAGTACACCAAGCAGGAAATTATCACCATGTATTTCAATAAATTTGATTTCCTATACAACGCTATTGGAATTCGATCTGCTTCACGTATTTATTTTGGAAAGGAACCACAAGATTTGAAAGTAGAAGAATCCGCAGTGCTGGTTGCGATGCTTAAAAATCCAGCGCTTTACAACCCCAATAGAGCACGCTTTCAAAAACGTGCTTTTAATAGAAGAAATCAAGTATTTTACCAAATGAATAGAAGTGAGTTTATCAGTGAAAAAGAAAAAGACTCGCTTCAAAAATTACCCACCGTATTGGATTTTTCTCCCGAAGGACACAGCCATGGTTCTGCGACCTACTTTAGAGAGTACCTAAGAGAATACATGAAGAAGTGGATCAAAACACACCCAAAACCTGATGGGACCTTGCATAATTTGTACAGAGATGGACTGAAAATTTATGTTACTCTCGACGCTCGAATGCAAAAATATGCCGAAGAAGCAGTGCAAGAACATGTGTCAAACCTACAACGGGTGTTTTTTAAAGAACAAAAAAGAAATCCGCTGGCTCCTTTTTACGATTTAACACCCGGTCGTATCGATACCATGATGACGAGAGCAATGCTCTATACGGAGCGCTATCGGTTGTTGAAAAAAGCTGGAAAATCAAAAGAAGAGATCAAAAAAGTATTTCATACCAAGCGGAAAATGAAAGTATTTTCATGGAATGGAACCAAAGACACGGTTTTGTCTCCATACGATTCCTTGCGTTATTACAAACATTTCTTGCATTCAGGCTTGCTTTCTATAGAACCGCAAACTGGACATGTAAAAGCGTGGGTTGGCGGAATCAATCATAAATATTTTAAATACGATCACGTAAAGCAAGGAAAACGGCAAGTAGGATCTACCTTCAAACCTTTCGTGTACGCATCGGCAATTGATCAGTTGCAAATGTCACCATGTGACGAATACCCGAATACACCTTATACCATTCCTAAAGAAGCCTATGGAATGGAAGAGGATTGGACACCGCGCAATTCGGGAGATACTTATGGAGGTGTACTGACCTTGAAAAGGGCATTGGCAAAATCCGTCAATGTGGTCACAGCGAGATTGATTCATAGTGTAGGACCAAAAACTGTGGTGCGTTTGGCTAAAAAATCAGGTATCTCATCGTATGTTCCTCCTTACCCATCCATTGCTCTGGGGACATTGGACGCAAGTCTGTATGATATGGTAGGCGCTTACGCCATGTTTGCAAACAAGGGTTTGCGCATCAACCAAATGATGGTGTTGCGCATCGAGGATAGAAATGGAAGTGTTTTGCAAGATTTCACCCCAAAAACCAGTCAAGTGCTGAGTGAAGAATCTGCTTACACAGTATTGGAATTGTTAAAAGGAGTAACTGAAGATGGCTCTGGTGTTCGACTCAGAGGACGCTGGGGGAAATACCCAGACAGTATTTCTACAGGATATCCTTATGAATTTAAGAATCCTATTGCCGGAAAAACGGGAACTACTCAAAATCATTCAGACGGTTGGTTCATGGGAGTCGTGCCGAATCTAGCGACAGGAGTTTGGACAGGAGCCGACGACAGAGCGACACACTTTGAAGAAATTACCCAAGGCCAAGGAGCCACGATGTCTTTGCCAACTTGGGCTTTGTATATGAAAAAATGTTATGCAGATTCGACTTTAGTGATCAGTCAAGAAGATTTTCAAAGACCGGTACACATCCCTACTGAATTCGATTGCTCAAACAATGATTTGATCAATGATGTTGAGGACGTTTTGTCAGAAGAATACGCAGAAGAGGAAACCGACTTTTAGAACTTTTTAGACGGCTCTTTTTTTGTATTTTTAAGACTCCTAAAAAGAGGAAAATGACTTATTGGAAACCATCAAAAAAACAAATTTCTGAGAGCAACATTTCTAAAATGATGCAGCTTACTGGGCAAAATTCAACCCAAGATTTTTGGTATTGGTCGGTTGCTCAGAAAGAACATTTTTGGGAAAAAACAATGGCAGCTCTTGGAATTGTTTTCTCTCAAAAACACAAAACATTGCTCGACATTTCGAAAGGAGTAGAAAATGCAAAATGGTTGGTGGGAGCCCAGTTTAATATCGTGGATTCTTGCTTTCAAAACAAGTCCTTAGACACCGCAATCACCTTTCAAAAAGAAAATGGTGCCCTCGAGAGAAGATCGTATGGAGAATTAGAGATTCTTGTAAACAAAGCTGCCAATGGTTTGTTTGAGTGGGGTTTGAAAAAAAGAGACGTCGTTGCCATCGCAATGCCGATGACTTTAGAAGCCGTTGTTATTTATTTGGCAGCGATCAAAGCAGGAATGATCGTCGCAACGATTGCCGATAGTTTTTCAGTTCCAGAAATAGAAACCCGTTTGAAAATAACAAAACCCGCCTTGGTTTTTACCCAAGACATATCTTTGAGAAAAGGGAAAATACATACACTCTATAAAAAAATCACCCAAGCTACCGAAACACCTATTGCTGTAGTTACTACAAAAATAGAATCCCTTCCAAAGAGAGCACAAGACTGCTATTGGAAAAGTTTTTTAAGCCAAAATTCGGCGTTTGAATCCGTAAAAATGAGTGCTGAGGAAGCGATGACTATTTTGTTTTCGTCAGGAACAACAGGACAGCCAAAAGCCATTCCCTGGAACCATGTTACGCCTATAAAATCAGCTTCAGATGCTTATTATCACCACAATATCCAAAAGAACGATGTGCTTTGTTGGCCTACAAATTTAGGATGGATGATGGGTCCATGGTTGATTTTTTCAGCGTTTATCAACAAGGCAAGCATTGCTTTGTATTACGGCGTTCCTTTTCTAAAAGAATTTGGAGCATTTGTCGAACAAGCCGAAGTCACAATGTTAGGTGTTGTGCCGAGTCTCGTAAAACAATGGAAAGCGTCCAAGGAAATGGAAGGTTTTCATTGGGAAAAAATCAAATGTTTTAGTTCCACGGGAGAAGTCTCCAACCCCGAAGAAATGCACTATTTGATGCAGTTGGCAAACAACAAGCCCATTGTTGAGTATTGTGGAGGAACCGAAATCGGAGGAGGCTATGTTGCCAGTACCCTTACAGAAGAAAATATTCCAAGTCAGTTTTCAAGTCAAACCATGGGAGGTGCTTTTGTTTTGCTGGATGCAGCGGGAAATTTGAGTTCACAGGGAGAGGTTTTTTTGATACCACCCATTTTAGGACTTTCCACAACATTGCTCAATAAAAACCATTACAATACCTATTACAAAGGAGTACCTAACATCGAAGGACAAGTTTTGAGACGTCACGGAGATGCTATGGAAAAACTGGAAAATGGCTATTACAAAGGAAGAGGACGCATAGATGATGCCATGAATTTGGGAGGCATCAAAATAAGTGCTTTGCAAATAGAAACAGTAATTGTCCGATTGGATGTTGTCAAAGAATGCGCAGCCATCTCGGTGGAACCCCTAGGGGGAGGTCCCAGTAGTTTGGTGGTATTCTATGTTGCTCAGAAAGAAATGGAAAAAAAAGAAGTTTTGATCGCAATGCAAAAACAAATAAAAAGAGAATTAAACCCACTATTCAAAGTGGCAGATTTGGTGAAAATTGATACCTTGCCACGTACAGCTTCACACAAATTAAAAAGAGAAGAATTGAGAAGCCAATACAAGGTCAAAAGACAAGCATAGAGTTTTTCGCAATCTACCTAGAGGTAAAAGAAACACAAAAAAGCACCCCAAGAAAATGAAAGTAATATCGTACAATGTCAATGGAATTCGAGCTGCGCTAAAAAAAGGATTCATTGAATGGCTGGAAGCAGCCAATCCAGATGTCATTTGTTTGCAAGAGACAAAAGCCCATAAAGAACAGTTGGATTTATCCTTGTTTGAAAATGCAGGATACAAGTACAATTACTGGTTTTCAGCTCAAAAAAAAGGGTACAGTAGTGTTGGAATACTGTGTAAAAAAGAACCCAAGAATGTTGTGTACGGAACTGGAATTGATTCCATGGATTTTGAAGGTAGAAATATAAGGGTCGATTTTGACACGGTTTCCATCATGAGTTTGTATTTGCCATCAGGAACCAATGATGCGCGTTTGGAATTCAAATTGAACTATATGGCAGAATTTCAAGAGTATGTAAATGTGTTGAAAAAGGAAGTTCCTAATTTGATTATTTGTGGAGACTATAATATTTGCCATGAAGAGATCGATATCCACAATCCAAAAATGAAGGGTGTTTCTGGATTTTTGCCAGTCGAACGAGCCTGGATTGGAAATTTTATCAAGAATGGATTTATTGATAGTTTCCGAGAATTGAACAAAGAACCTAATCATTATAGTTGGTGGAGTTACAGAGCCAACGCAAGGAACAACAACAAAGGGTGGCGCATCGATTATCATATGATCACAGAGCCCTTAAGAGAGCGTTTGCAAAGAGCTTATATTCTTCCAGAAGCCAAACACTCGGATCATTGTCCGATTGTGGTAGAAATCAAAGAATAAAAGTATTTCTGATCCAATCACATAAGAAAAATGAAGAAAAATAGACACCGTTTTTGGCACATCGCTTTGATAGCCTGTTTCACTTTGAATGCACAACAAAAGGAAGACACTATTGTCAATGTCATGAAAGATAGCCTTCAGGTTGTTTCGAAGAATATCAAGTTAGATTCCATTGTCTCGATGGCAACAATAGACAGTCTTTGGATTGAAATCATGTACAGTTCTCCACTCTATGAAAAACAGGTGGCTACAGAACAGAACGTGAAGGAGCTTGCGATGCCGAACTTGACAACAGAAGTTTTAAAACAACGACTGGAAGCCCTAGATGCAAACACACCTTTTAATTTAGAGTACAACCCAGTCCTAGAGCGGCTGATCAAATCCTATTTAAAAACAAGGTCAAAATACTATCCGAAAATGATGGCAAGAGCACGCTATTATTTTCCGGTATTCGAATCTTATTTAGACAAGTATGACATCCCGCTGGAAATTAAATACTTGGCAGTGGTAGAATCTGCCTTGAATCCAAGAGCAAAATCGAGAGTTGGGGCCACAGGACTTTGGCAATTTATGTACCAAACAGGAAAACAGTTCGATCTGAATATCAGTTCGTATATCGACGAGCGACAAGATCCTATAAAAGCAACAGAGGCAGCTTGTCAGTATTTGGAAAAACTTTACAAAACATTCAACGATTGGGATTTGGCGTTGGCAGCTTACAATTCAGGCCCAGGGAACGTCTCCAAAGCAATTCGAAGATCTGGAGGGTATAGAAACTACTGGAATATTCGACCGTTTTTGCCAAGAGAAACAGCAGGTTATTTGCCTGCTTTTTACGCTGTTATGTATATTTTTGAACATGCCGAGGAACACAACATACAACCTTTGTCCCCAATCATACATCATTTCGCGACAGATACTATACAGCCCAAGCGCTTGTTGACTTTTGAACAGTTGAGTGAGACGCTGGGTGTAGAGGTTGAAATGTTGCAATTTCTGAACCCAGAATACAAATTAGATATTGTTCCTTATGTAGAAGGGAAGCACTACAGTATTCGATTGCCAAAGGAAACCATTGGAGTCTATATTGAAAAGGAAGCAGATTTGTATACACTGGCAGCCAAAGAAGATGCGGAAAGAGAAAAACCTTTGCCGAAGTATTTTGAAATGAACCAACGTACGCGTTACAAAGTAAAGAGTGGAGATTATTTGGGTAAAATAGCCAATCGGTATGGAGTCCGAGTTTCGGATATAAAAAAATGGAATGGAATGCGAACCACCAATATTACGGTGGGGAAATATTTGACAATCTATCCAAAACGGTTGAATTTTTCTGTAGCAAGAAAGTCCTCCAAACCAAAAGCAGGCAAAGGACAAAAAAGAAGTTACACCATTCAAAAAGGAGATTCTCTTTGGAGCATTTCAAAAAAATATCCAAAAATTAGTATCCAGCAATTGAAAGATTGGAACGGTATTCGAGATGGGAAAAAACTGATGCCAGGGGAAAAGATTTTTATTTATGAAAAGTCATAAAACACGAAATTTTCAAAGAGCTTTGGCAAATACTAAAAAAGTAAAATAAATATTTTATGAGAACACCTTCTATTCTTTTTCTGTTCATTGTGATTTTTTTTAGCTGTGACTCTAAAAAACAGGCGCCTGTTTTAGCCAGTTCTAACGGAAGAATGAACCATGTGTTGTTTGTTGTAGACAACAGCCATTGGGAGGGGGCTATCGGTGCTAAATTGAAAGAAATTGTAACCACACCTGTTGCGGGCTTGCCTCAGGAAGAAAATCAATTTTCGATTACGCATGTCCCAACAAGTTCATTTGGTAAAATGTTCAAAGCGAGCCGCAATATTTTGATTGTAGAATACGATACGGTCAATACCGTTCAAACGAAGAGAAATTTGTATGCAAAACCGCAGCAAGTAATTCGTGTGACAGGGACTTCAGAAGAAGAAATTGTCAAGACTTTAGATACCTATAAAACGTCATTGATAGCCACGTTTAAAAAATCTGATATTGAAAATATTCAAGCCAAAATAAAAGAAAAATCGTATCCGAAAGGCCACTTTAAAACGTTGCACAATTTGGGAATTCAACTCACCATTCCAAGCTTCTTTAGATTGGTCGATGATACAGGAGATTTTTTATGGCTACGTCAATATTTGTCTGGAGGAATTGCCAAAGGAGATGGGCGTTCCAATATTTTGGTGTATGCTGTACCCATGCCTGTCAATAAAAATTCGTTGACTACAGCTATTTCAAAGATGCGCGATTCTATAGGGAAAATCTATTTGCCAGGAAGCAAAGAGGGCATGTATATGATTACTGAAAAAGCCTTCAAACCAAGAGTGTTTCAAACAAAAATTGCAGATAGAACAGCTTACAAAACACTTGGAAAGTGGGAATTGTTAAACGATTTTATGGCAGGACCCTTTACCAATTTCTTAATAGAAGATGAGCAAAACAATCGCTGGATTGTTTTGGAAGGATTTACCTATGCTCCCTCCGTAGCAAAAAGAGATTATATGTTTGAATTGGAAGCTATTCTTAGAACCATTCAGTTTTTGGAATAATTTTTAGGAGATGTATAGCCCGTTGGACAAAACAGTTTCTTTTCCATTCCGACTTTTTAAATCAGGGGGTTTTTTTGTAAGGAACGCGTTATGAGTTGGTTATTTAAAATAGAAAGCGTATTTTTAGAAAGCTATTGAAAAAGAAACGAGAATAATTTACTTGTTTTGCAACGGTGCTTTGTTGTAAAATAGAGCTTGTGTTGTAGACTTTTTTTCCAATATTTCTTTTTCAGTAAAAGGTAAATACATCTATTGCTAAATGAAAAAGTTATGAAAAAACCATTGCAAGTTTTGGTTGCATGTTTCTTGATTGCAACAAGTAAAGCACAAATTATTGACAATACGATTGACGATCCTGGCGACATTGCTTTTGTGGCCTATCACAACAACCCTGATGGGTTTTCTTTTGTTTTTTTAGACCATTGTCCGGACGGTACAAGCATTCGGTTTGTAGACGAAGAATGGAATGGCACAAGCTTTGTTTCTGCCAACACAGAAGGGGAGGTTTTGTGGATCAATGATACTGGACAGACGCTTTCGAATGGCACGGTGATACATATTGAAAATGCGAATGACAATGCACCAGGTATTTCAGCTTCTCAGGGAAATGCTGTGGAGGACAATGGTGGTTTCTCTTTGGATTTGACAGATGATGGTATTCTCGCCATCACGGGAAGCCGTTCTTCCCCAGGAAGTTTTGTAGCTTTTTTTGGAGATTCTACTGATTCCAATTTGCTTGGAACTTCTTTGTCTAATGGAATTACAGCCAATCAAGATGCCAGCTATGGAGCAGGTTACTATTCTGGAGTTTCCCATTGCACAGGAATTACGATTGAAGCTTGTGCAGGCAGGTTGAATAGCAAGTCCAATTGGACACTTACAGATGTCTTTGATTATCCTGCACTTGTCATCAATTCTTTGGACATACAAGGTGTCTTGTCAGTCAATGTGTCAGAACGAAACTATTTTGTGAAAATAAGTCCCAATCCAGTAGAAGAGGATTTGATAATTATTTCCAACGAAGTCCCTAAAAAATTTAGGATATATACGCTTTTAGGTCAGAAGATATTGGAGGTTTCCTCGTTGTCAAATGCCTCGCGGACATCGGTTCGTTTTCTGCCAAGAGGGGTGTATTTTCTCGAAGTTGAGTTTCAAGATTTTTGTACAGTTGAAAAATTTATTAAAAAATAAGAGACTCTTTCTATTTGTTGAAAAGTTCCTTGCCAAGAGCCATTTCTTGATGGAAAGAACGTAATATTTTTACTATTTTTACTTTCTAAATTTTACCTAAATAGAACGATTACAGATATGGCAAACGATAACAAGGAAAAAGACGCAAAGTTGAAAGCGTTGCAGATGACACTAGACAAGCTAGACAAAACCTACGGAAAAGGGGCGGTGATGAAAATGGGAGATGTTGCCCATGAGGATGTAGAAGCCATTTCTTCAGGATCACTTGGTTTGGATTTGGCTTTGGGTGTTGGAGGATACCCGAGAGGAAGAGTTATTGAAATTTATGGTCCAGAATCTTCAGGAAAAACAACCTTGACGATTCATGCCATTGCAGAAGCTCAGAAAGCAGGAGGGATCGCTGCGTTTATTGATGCAGAACATGCCTTTGATCGTTTTTATGCAGAAAATTTAGGTGTTGATATTGACAACTTGATTATTTCCCAGCCAGATCATGGAGAGCAAGCGCTTGAAATTGCTGAAAACCTAATTCGTTCTGGAGCTATTGATATTATAGTGATTGATTCTGTAGCAGCTTTGACTCCAAAAAGTGAAATTGAAGGAGAAATGGGGGATTCTAAAATGGGATTGCACGCTCGTTTGATGTCACAGGCGTTGCGAAAACTGACAGGAACAATTTCAAAAACCAATTGTACGGTTATATTTATCAACCAATTGCGTGAAAAAATTGGGGTGATGTTTGGTAACCCAGAAACAACAACAGGAGGAAATGCATTGAAATTTTACGCTTCAGTACGTTTGGATATTCGTAGAAGAACCCAAATCAAAGACGGCGATCAAGTCATTGGAAATAGCACCAAGGTAAAAGTGGTGAAAAACAAAGTAGCGCCACCTTTTCAACAAGCAGAATTTGACATCATGTATGGGGAAGGGGTTTCCAAAGTAGGTGAAATTTTGGACATAGGTGTGACTTATGGGATCATTAAAAAAAGTGGTTCTTGGTTTAGTTACGGAGACACCAAATTAGGGCAAGGTCGTGATGCAGTTAAAAACTTGATCAAAGACAATCCTGAGTTGGCAGAAGAACTAGAAGAGAAAATCAAAGAGGCGATTGAAAATCAAGAATAGATTTTTCAAAAAGCTTGTTTTAAAAGAGAATTGTAAAAAGGTGATAGCGTATGTATCACCTTTTTTGTGTTTATAAAAAGTTGTGATCAGGGGAATCATTGCATCTTAGAATAAGATATCTTTGCAGCGAAGTAATTCGAAAAACACACCAATTTCAAAATAAAAAAGAGGAAGCGTGTTAGAGGTAAATAACATTTCGTTTGGATACGATCAGAAAGAGGTGCTCCAACAAATTTCTTTCAAAGCTAATAGAGGAGAATACCTTGCCATTATTGGAGAAAGTGGTTGTGGGAAGAGTACTCTTTTAGAGGTCATTTATGGGCTGTTGCATATTGAAAAGGGGAGTGTATTATGGAACGATGAAAAATTGCTAGGCCCCAACTTTTATTTGGTGCCAGGAGAGCCTTTTATGAAATACTTGCCGCAAGATTTTGATTTGATGCCTTATACAACCGTTGCCGAAAATGTGGGGAAATTTTTACCCAATCGCTACCCGAAAGAAAAAAGCGCACGTACCAAAGAATTGTTAGAAGTTGTAGATATGACCTCTTTTGCTAAGGTAAAAGTAAAAAACCTTAGTGGTGGTCAAAAACAACGTGTTGCTTTGGCAAAAGTATTGGCAAAAGAGCCTGAATTGTTATTGCTCGACGAACCTTTTAGTCACATCGATAATTTTCGAAAAAACAATCTGAGAAGAAAACTTTTTTCTTATTTGAAAGAGAAAAATATTGGTTGTTTGGTAGCAACACACGATAGCACAGACGCATTGTCTTTTGCAGACAAGATTTTGGTCATGCAAGCGGGAAAAATTTTGGCAGAAGACACTCCGGAAAAATTGTACCACGCTCCGAAGTCCAAGTACATCGCTTCTTTTTTTGGAGATGTCAATGAGATAAGTTGTCTAGATCTAGAAATAAAGGGCTCTAAAGAAGAGACGCTTCTCTTGTATCCAAATCACTTAAAAATTGTCAAAAACTCTAAAATCAGAGTCACAATACTGAATTCTTTTTTCAAAGAAGGTGTTTATTTAATTGCCGCAGAACTAAATAAACAAGTGGTGTTTGTAGAACACGAAGAAAGATTGGAAAAAGGGTCTACGTACGGAATTGAAATTTCAAAAAAATGGCGCGAAAAAAATAGTTTTTAGCTTGCTAATTCAAAACAAATTCAAAGCCACATTAATATCTCAAACGAAATTTGATGTAAGTAATGGGTTTGTCTACTTCTAAATATTGCTTTTCGTAAAAGGTTTGGGTATTTAAAACCACTTCAGGAGCATGTGGATTGTTGTAAATATCGTGGTGCGCGTAAAGAACTTCTTGACCTTGACCGTGCAACAGTCCTAACGTATAACCGTGCATAAATTCACTGTCCGTTTTTAAATGAACAATGCCATCTTCCTTTAAAATATGGTGGTATTTTTTTAGAAAATCCGAATTGGTCAAACGGTGCTTGGTCCTTTTGTATTTGATTTGTGGGTCTGGAAAAGTAATCCAAATTTCACTGACTTCGTTTTCTGCAAAACAAAAATCTACGAGTTCAATTTGGGTTCGGATAAAAGCGACATTCGGCAAGTTTTCTTCAAGAGCAGTTTTGGCACCACGCCAAAAACGGGCTCCTTTGATATCGATTCCGATGTAATTGATATCGGGGTTCTTTTCAGCCAAAGCAATCGTGTATTCTCCCTTGCCACAGCCCAATTCTAAAATAATAGGATTGTCATTCTTAAAAAAGGCACTCCATTTTCCCTTGTGTTGGAAATTGGTGGTTACTTGTTCACGCGTTGGCTGAATGACATTTGAAAAAGTTTCGTTTTCGTTGAAACGTTTCAATTTATTTTTACTTCCCAAAAGAAAAATTATTTAGGCAAGTCTTCAGTACCTTCTTTTTTGAATCGGAGCGATTCTTTCATCCAGTATCCAAGAAGCACTAAAAAAACAATCACAAAACCGAAATTGATGATGTTAGATACCCACCAATCGTCCAATCCTTTCAACCCATGCAAAGGAGGGAAAAGAACGTCTGTAAAAAAATCACCAATCGCTTTAAATATATTGTTTGCTATCATAACTTAAATTATCTTTACGGGTACAAAAATAGGAAATCTTACCATGCTAGCCAATTTTTTTGAGAAAACTAAACCGATAAATAGTTTGCTTGTGGGCCTCCTTTTTTGTGCTGGGTTTTTTCTCTATGCTTTCAGAATTCATAGCCTAGAAATTTCTCCGAAAATCTTTTTTATTTGGGGAGGCTATTTTTTTTCAAGCTTCTTTTTTTTGTTGCTCTCTGGCTTTGTTTCATTTCAAAAAAAGGCAGTAGAACAGAGCTTGTTTATCCCTCTTTTTGTCGTTTTGTTGTTCGGAATGTTTCCACAAGTGTATCAACCCAACGGTATCTTGTTTTTGTTTTTTGTTTTGATGCTGTGTTATCGTAAAATGACAAGCCTCGACCAAAAAGGAGGTGAGCTTAGCAAACTTTTTGACAGTGGACTATTGATGGGGGTTGCGCTTGTTTTTTGCAATTGGACGCTGCTTTATTTGGTAGTGTTGTACAGCGCTATCTTTTTGTTTGGGAAAGTAAGTTTTAGAAACTTATTAGCACCCTTGTTCGGATTGCTATTGCCTTCGTTTTTTTTCTTTTCATATTGTTTCTTATTTGATCAATTAGAGTATTTCTTTGCACAGTTCTTATTTGAGTTTTCTGTTGATTTTGACTTTTATTCCAGTCAAAAATTATGGACTCCTCTTAAAATTTGTCTCTTCTTGAGTTTGTTCTCGGTCATTTTTAATTTTCGGAAAATTATTGTGATTAGCGATAAATTTCGTTTGAATTATGTGTTGGTTCTTGTGGCTTTTGTCATGGGCTTGGGAATCATTGCACTGACACCTCATAAAAATGGCACAGAATTTTTATTTGTGCTGTTGCCAACAAGTATCTTGATTGCCCAACTTGTGGAATCTATATCCAAAATTTGGTTGAGAGATTTGTGTGTTTTGGGCTTGATGCTGTACTCTGTTACGCTCTTTTTTAGAGATTGGTCACAATAGAAATTTTTGAAATCGGGTTGTTTTCTTTTGAAAAAAAAGCATCTTTGCAAAAATTTTAGGCACTATGAATACGAGATATCTTGCTCTGCTCGCTGCTTTTTCAACAGCTATTATCTACGGAGTTTCTTACACAGTTGCAAAAGATTTGATGCCGATGTACATTCCGCCTTTTGCTTTGATCTTTTTTCGAGTTTTTGGTGCGGGAATTTTATTTTGGATGTGTAGCTTGTTTTTAAAGAATGAGCGCATTGAGAGAAAAGATTTTCCAAGGATTTTTTTGGGAGCTGTTTTTGGAGCTTCCTTTAACATGCTTTGCTTTTTCAAAGGATTGAATTACACAGCCCCGATTGCTGCCTCTGCCATCGGTGTGATGACGCCAATCATGGTATTTATTTTCTCTATCATTCTTTTGAAAGAAAAGAAACACCCGCAGAAAATGTTCGGGATATTCATAGGTTTTGCAGGAGCTTTTGTTCTTATTGCCCACAAAAATGAATTCGAGCCATCGGAAAATGCTTTTTTTGGTAATTTTTTGGTGTTTCTCAATGCAACTTTTTACGGACTTTACCTCATCTTAAGTAAAAAATTACTAGCAAAATACCATCCCATTCATGTCATCAAATGGATGTATTTGATCGGGGTGTTTTTGGTACTTCCTTTTTCTTTTCAAGAATTGACAACTATCAATTGGGAAATTTTTTCAAAAACTACCTATTTTCAATTGGGGTACATCGTAGTTTTCACCACTTTTTTCAACTACCTGTTCAACCTTTTTGCTTTGACAAAATTGAAACCGACAACCGTAGGAGCTTTTGTGTATCTCCATCCTGTTTTTGCCAGTCTTTACGCTGTTTTTGTAGGAAGCGATGTACTGTCTTTGGTCAAATTGGGTGCTACTTTTTTGATTTTTACAGGAGTTTATTTGGTTTCAAAACCAATACCAGAAAAAAGAAATATTCTCTAGCTATATATGTTTGATAGCTGTGACTGTAGCGATCTAAAGATAGGACTCTGTTTCCTCTTTTTATTCTGAGAAAATCTCATATAAAAACAGTAAATTTGTCTAATTTTTAGACACAAAGAATGATACAATCAATGACCGGTTACGGCAGAGCAGTTTTGCAATTGCCCGCAAAAAAAGTGACCATAGAGATCAAATCTCTCAATAGTAAAAACTTAGATTTGAATACCAGAATGCCAGGGTATTACAAAGAGAAAGATATTGAGGTACGCAAAAAGTTAGCGAAGTTCTTGATCAGGGGGAAAGTAGACTTTTCCATTTACGTAGAAATGACGGCAGAGGAAACACAAACAGCTATCAACCAACCTGTGGTCGCAAAATACATCGAAGAGTTACAGGAAATTTCTGACGGAGAAAGGGTAGATTTTTTAAAAATAGCGATCAATTTGCCCGATGCATTGAAGACAATTCGCGAAGAATTCAATGAAGAAGAATGGAAAGAAATTTCTGCTGGAATTGATACGGCTATTGCTCAAATTGTACAATACAGAAAAGACGAAGCCTTTTCGCTAGAAGCAGATTTTAAAGAACGCATTGCAAACATTCAAAAGTATTTGGCTGAGATAGAAAAGTTAGACGAAGAACGTTTGGCACATGTAAAAAGCCGTTTGAGAAAAGCCATCGATGAGCTGAAAGTTACGATTGATGAGAATAGATTTGAACAAGAATTGATCTATTATTTAGAGAAGCTAGATATCAATGAAGAAAAAGTGCGTTTGGCAAACCATTTGGATTACTTTCTCAAAGAATTGTCTAATGAGAAATCAGACGGAAAGAAATTAGGATTTATTGTCCAAGAAATCGGACGTGAAATAAACACAACAGGTTCTAAATCAAATTTTGCGACCATGCAACAGGTAGTCGTTCAAATGAAAAATGAGCTGGAAAAAATCAAAGAACAAGTGCTAAACATTTTATAGTCGACACCATGCAATTGCATGCCCAACGATTAAAAAACAAAATCATTCCCATTGACATCACAAGATAAAAAAGGAAAATTAGTTGTTTTTTCAGCGCCTTCAGGATCTGGGAAAACAACCATTGTCCGTCATTTGTTAGGACAGCAAGAGTTGCCGTTGGATTTTTCCATATCTGCAACATCAAGAAATCCCAGAGGAGCCGAAATTCACGGAAAAGAATATTATTTTTTAGACATTCAGAGCTTTAAAGATAAGATTCAAAACGATGAATTTTTAGAGTGGGAAGAAGTATATACCAACAATTTCTATGGAACCCTAAAAACAGAATTGGAAAGAATTTGGAGTTTGGGGAAACATGTTGTTTTTGATATCGATGTAGTAGGAGGCTTGAATATAAAAGCACAATTTCCTGAAAATACGTTGGCGATTTTTGTAAAGCCACCAACTTTGCAAGAAATGGAAAGACGACTCAGAGGACGCCAAACGGACTCCGAAGAAAAAATAAAGGAACGCTTGGCCAAAGCAGGAAAAGAACTCAGCTACGCCAAAGAATTTGACCAGGTGTTGATCAATGATGATTTGGAGATTGCCAAAGCAGAAGCTTTTGATCTAGTTTCCAATTTTATTCACAAATAAAACCCATAAAAATGAACATAGGTTTGTATTTTGGCACCTTCAACCCCATTCATGTTGGGCATTTGATCATTGCCAATCATATGGTTGAAAATTCAAATTTAGAGGAGGTTTGGATGGTGGTGACTCCTCACAATCCTTTCAAGAAAAAAAAGACCTTGTTGGACAATTACCAGCGCTATGAAATGGTGTACGAAGCAACGGAAGAGTATCCTTTGTTGAAACCTTGTGATATTGAGTTTGGATTGCCACAGCCCTCCTATACTGTCAATACTTTGATACATCTCAAAGAAAAATACCCACAACACAGCTTCAGTTTGATTATGGGGGAAGACAATTTGCAGAGCCTACACAAGTGGAAGAATGCTGAGGTATTAATTGAAGAGCATGACATTTATGTGTATCCGAGAGTTGTGGAAGATAAAAAAGAAGTCAAGGTGTCTTGCGAAAGAGTGTTTTTTATAGACGCGCCTATCGTTGAAATATCGTCATCAGCGATTCGATATTCCCTTCGAACAAATAAAAATATCCGACCTTTATTGCCTCAAAAAGTGTGGGAATATGTTGATAAAATGAACCTGTATAAAAAATAAATTCTGAGATCAGTTTCGACCAGACTTAGTATATTTGTTATTCGGATATGGCAAAAAAGAAAGAAAATAAACTGAAATCAAAACTGACCAAAAAATTCAGATTGGTCGTTTTAAATGATGCCTCTTTTGAAGAACGTTTTTCATTTAAATTGACTCGTTTGAACGTTTTTGTTGTAGGAGGAATTTTTAGTATTTTATTGATTGTCTTTACCGTTTTATTGATTGCTTTTACACCGATCAAAGAATACATTCCCGGATTTTCGTCTACCCAATTGAAGAAACAAGCAACAGATTTGTTTTACAGAGTCGATTCGTTGCAGTTGTATTTGGCAAAAATGGAAAAATACACCCAGGCTATGAAACCTATTTTGATAGGCAAAGAAGTGGAGCTGGAAGACAACCTTCCCTATCCGAGCGCAGCAGTTCAAGCGGAATTTACTTTAACCCAAAAAGCGCACAATACAGATTCGCTTCAAAAAGTAGTCGCAACCATTGAAGAAAGCTTGAGAACTACTTGGCAAGTGCACGCTCAAAAAGCGCAAAAAAAATTACAGGAAAGGCATGATAAAAAGATGGAAACGCTGCGCACAAATTTAAGAGACAGTCTTTCTTCTCTTACTCAAAACTACCAGGCAATAGCCAAAGAAAAGAACGATACGATTTCCCAATTAAAATTAGGCTTGTTGGCAAGCGCAGAGAACAATTTGGCCTTGCAAAAAGAAATTTCATTGAAAGAAATTGAGGTTAAAAATGCTGTAAATGCGTTGTCAAAAGAGAGTAAAAAATTACTGGAAGACACAAAAAAGGCTTCTGAAGTTTTCAAAAAAGAATGGATTGCAGCACTGCAAATAGAATACAAAGAGAAAGAAGAAAAGCAAACCCGTTTCTTTCAAAAAGAAATCCAAATTTTGAATCAATCTCTTTTCGCAAAAAAAGCAGTTATCGATAGTTTGTTGTTTCAAATGGCAAGGCTGCCTGGACGGAAGCTAAAGGAGACAATTCCAGAAGAAAACTATGAGTTGAGCAAAGACGATTCTCTTTTAATTGCAAATACCCAAGAAGATTTGCTTTTTAGAGAACAGATAGAAAGAGAAGATCGTTTCAGTTTGTTTGACTTTGAAAGTGACAAAGCAGACGTTGTATTTTATGCTCCCGTAAAAGGGATTTTAACACACCCCTACAATGCCAAAGAGAAACATTTTGCAGTAGACATTGCGGTCGCCAATGGAACCGCAGTAAAGTCCGTTGCAGATGGCACCATTATTTTTGCTGGATGGACAGCAGAAACAGGGTATGTGATTCTGATAGAACACACAAACAACTACTTGTCGGTCTATAAACACAATGAGATTGTATATAGAGCACAAGGAGACTTGGTACAAACAGGAGAAGTAATTGCAGTGGCCGGTTCTAGTGGAGAGTTTAGTACAGGCCCTCATCTACATTTTGAAATGTGGTACCAAGGATACCCTATAAATCCTACAAATTTTATTGAATTCGAATAATGAGTATCAAAGCAGCTTTTGCAATTCCATTTGCAAAATTCATCCAGAAAAAGGTAAATAAATGGGCAAATGCCCCCCTCAAAACACAAGAAAAGGTTTTTAAAAACTTAATTTCTCAAGCAAAAAACACCGCTTTTGGGAAAGACCATGGTTTTAGTTCGATTCGGAATTACGAAGATTTTAAAGCTCGCGTACCTGTTGTGGACTACGAAGGCTTGAGACATTACGTAGACCGAGTTGTGGAAGGAGAAAGTGATGTGCTGTGGAAAGGAAAACCCTTGTATTTTGCGAAAACTTCTGGGACCACTTCCGGAGCAAAATACATTCCCATTACCAAGGAATCCATGCCGACCCATGTCAAATCTGCACGAAATGCTTTGTTGCTGTACATCGCACAAACAGGTGATGCTTCATTTGTCAATGGGAAAATGATTTTTTTGCAAGGAAGCCCAGTATTGCATGATAAAAATGGAATTCATTTGGGTAGGTTGAGTGGGATTGTCGCACACTACGTGCCCAAATATTTACTCAAAAATAGATTGCCGAGTTGGGAAACCAATTGCATTGAAGATTGGGAAACCAAAGTAAATGCCATTGTGGAAGAAACTGTCGGAGAGGAAATGACTGTCATCAGTGGAATTCCATCTTGGGTGCAAATGTATTTTGAAAAATTACAAGAAAAAACAGGGAAAACGGTTTCAGAACTTTTTCCAAAATTCAATTTCTTCATTTACGGGGGCGTAAATTTTGAACCCTATAAAAAGAAGTTTGAGGCATTGATTGGAAAAAAAATAGATTACATAGAGTTGTATCCAGCTTCGGAAGGTTTTATCGCTTTTCAAGATACCCTTACAGAAAAAGGAATGCTGTTGCAGTTGGACAGTGGTATTTTTTACGAATTCATTCCTGCAGATGAATTTTACAATGAAAACCCTACTAGAATTTCCTTAAAAGAAGTGCAGTTGGGTGTGAATTATGCAATTATTTTAAACACGACCGCAGGACTATGGGCCTATAATATCGGAGATACCGTGGAATTCACCTCTCTCGAACCCTATCGTTTGATAGTAACTGGTCGAATCAAACACTTCATTTCTGCCTTTGGAGAACATGTCATTGGGAAAGAAGTAGAGCAGGCTTTGAGAGACGCTACGGAAGGAACCGATGTGGTCATCAACGAATTTACGGTCGCACCTCAAGTGGCACCGAAAGAAGGTTTGCCTTTTCACCAGTGGTTCATCGAATTTGATGTTACTCCTGAAAATTTAGAAGAATTTGCTGCCAAGGTAGATGCATCTATGCAACAACAAAACATTTATTACTTGGATTTGATCGAAGGAAAAGTTTTGAAAACATTGGAAATAAGCAAAATTTCGAAAGGAGGGTTTCATGCTTATATGAAGTCTATCGGAAAATTTGGCGGACAAAATAAAATTCCAAAACTATCGGACAACCGAAAAATTGCCTCCGTTTTGGAAAAATTTACAATTTAAAAAGAGGCCAGAAGTAAAACATCCGGCCTCAAAAATAGGATTATTTTGTTACTTTCGTTGTCGTAGGATTGTAAAGGCCAAAAGTTAGACTGCTGATCAATCCATCTACAAAACTATGTTGTGTATTCACTTCGTAATCTGTGGCATCTCCAGCCATCTCTGTTGGGCTAGATGTATTTAATGTTGCCAAACCATATATAGCAAAATGGTTTTTTTCTTTGACAACAACCCCCGTCTGTGATCCTTTTCCAACTGTATAAGTTTGCGAATAACAGGAAGTTAATAAAATTGCCATTCCAGCAATGGCCAAAATTTTTGAGACTGTTTTTTTCATAAGAATGAATATTTAAAGTGTTAAAAAAAACAGGGGAGGGAAATTCTTCTTAACAAATGTATATTTTTTTTAATTAATCCCTAATATTTTTAAATAAAATGTAGTTTTGAGCTCTAAAAGAAATAACGATGACACACCAAGTTGAACTGAATTGGAAAGGAAACATGCATTTTGAATCGGAAGGTCCCGGAGGGAAAGTATTGATTGACGGTGCAGAAGAATTTGGAGGCGAAGGAAAAGGAGTACGCCCCAAAGCGATGATGCTCTCTGCATTGGCAGGGTGTGCAGGAATGGACATCTCTTCCCTGTTGAAAAAAATGAGAGTGGAAGTAGCCCATTTTTCTATTGACGTTGCGGGGGAACTTACAGAGGTAGATCCCAAATACTACCACAAAGTACACGTGACATTCAAATTTTTTGGAACGGATTTTAAGACGGCTAAAATTGAAAAAGCAGTAAAACTATCCGTCGAAAGATATTGCGGGGTGATGGAAATGTTTCGTCAGTTTGCAGAAGTGACAGTAGCAACTGAATACATCGAGCAATAAAATTTCAGTCCTGAAGATGTTTGCGTATATTTACAGAACAACGATTGAACTCATATTGCTATGCGTTGGAATGTAACATCAACACCTTCATTTGAAAAAGTAACCGCCCTGTCAAAAGCATTGGGGGTTGAAAGTACGCTGGCCAAATTATTGGTACAGCGAGGGATTGATTCATTCGAAAAAGCAAAACATTTTTTCAGACCCAATCTGAAAGATTTACACGATCCATTTCTGATGAAAGATATGGAAAAGGCCGTCAAAAGAATTGAAACGGCGGTTTCGAGAGATGAAAACATACTTGTGTACGGAGATTATGACGTAGATGGTACGACATCTGTTGCGCTCTTGTCCTCTTACCTACAATCTTTTTATCCAAATGTTGCCACTTATATTCCGGATAGGTATGAAGAAGGTTATGGTATTTCATACCAAGGAATCGATTATGCTTCTGACAATGAAATAAGTTTGATCATCGCTTTGGATTGTGGAATCAAAGCCATTGATAAGGTAGCTTATGCGGCAGAAAAAGGCATTGATTTTATCATCTGTGACCATCACAGACCGGGGGATAACATTCCTCAGGCCGTCGCCGTATTAGACCCCAAAAGGGAAGACTGCTCCTATCCGTACGATGAGTTGTGCGGTTGTGGTGTTGGTTTCAAATTGATGCAAGCCTTCGCACAAAACAACGGAACAGATTTTGAAGAATTGCTTCCTTATTTAGATTTGGTTGCCACTGCAATTGCAGCTGATATTGTACCTATGACAGGGGAAAATCGCATTTTGGCATACCACGGTTTGAAAGTTATCAATGCCCAGCCAAGAGCAGGAATCAAAGCAATCATTCAGCAGCTGGACAAAAAAGAGCTGACTATTACCGATGTGGTGTTTGTCATAGCTCCTCGAATCAATGCAGCAGGTAGAATGAAACACGGCTTGCACGCTGTGGAACTTTTGACAGAAACAGATCTTTCAAAAGCACAAACATTTGCAGGCGCCATTGAAACTTTCAATTCAGACAGAAAAGATTTGGATAAAAAAATAACAGAAGAAGCCCTTACACAAATCAAAAAAAATGAGGAAGAGGATAATTGTACTACCGTAGTTTGTCAAGAAGACTGGCACAAGGGAGTCATTGGTATTGTCGCATCTCGATTGATTGAAAATTATTACAAACCAACGTTGGTATTTACCAAAAGCGGAAATAAATTGGCAGCTTCTGCTCGTTCCGTAAAAGGCTTTGATGTGTACAATGCTTTACAGGCTTGTACAGATCTTATCGAACAATTTGGCGGACACAAATATGCTGCAGGTTTGACCTTACTACCTGAAAACTACCAAAAATTCAAAAATAAATTTGAAGAAGTTGTCAAGGCATCGCTTCCAGAAGAATGTAAAACACCTGAAATTTCCATCGATACTGAAATTTCTTTGTCAGAGGTGACCCCTAAATTTTATAGAATTTTAAACCAAATGGCACCCTTTGGGCCTTCCAACATGCATCCTGTTTTTATAGCAAGAGGATTGCGAGATAACGGTTATGGCAAACAAGTAGGAGCCGATAAGTCACATTTGAAACTCAACATCATTTCTGGAGTTGATGACAAAACCTACAATGCTATTGGATTTGGTATTGGAGAAAAACTTGCGCTCACAAAAAAGGGGACAAGTTTCAAGGCCGCTTTTACCATTGATGAGAATCATTGGAATGGAAACACTTCTTTGCAATTGATGCTAAAAGACATAAAGGAAGATTTTTAAGAAAATCCTCCTTTATTTTTTAAAATACAATAGTTTTGTCAAAACAGCCATGGCTGTCAATCTCGTACCTGTCCGTTTCCGCGAACAATCCATTTGTAGGTCGTGATTTCTTCCAATGCCATTGGGCCCCGCGCATGAAGTTTCTGCGTACTGATGCCAATTTCTGCACCCAAACCAAATTGAGCTCCGTCTGTAAAAGCTGTGGAGCTATTGGCATATACAGCCGCAGCATCTACGTTGTTGAAATAGGATTCAATCACAGTTTCGTCTTCTGCTACAATGGCTTCGCTGTGTTTGGAGCTATATTTTGCAATATGATGCAAGGCATCTGTCAAATTTTTTACCGTTTTGATCGCCATTTTATTCGATAAAAACTCAGTTCCAAAATGACTTTCGTCTGCCTTGAACAACTTCTCTTTTGGATAGTTGTTTTCCAAAATCTGGAAAGCGCTTTTGTCTGCAAAGATTTCCGTTTCTTTTGCAATCAATGGTTGGGTAATCGCTGTCAAATCTGACAACCTTTGCTCGTGAATCAACAAACAATCCAATGCGTTGCAGACACTTACCCTGCGTGTTTTCGCATTGGCTACAATCGCAGTTCCTTTGGCAAGATCTCCACTCGCATCAAAATACGTATGTACAATTCCGGCACCAGTTTCAATTACAGGAACTTTGGCATTGTCGCGTACAAAATTGATCAAGCCTTGACTTCCACGAGGAATGATAATATCTACATAATCTGTGGCGTTCAACATTTCAGCCGTTGCTTTGCGATCGGTTGGAAGCAAAGTGACAACATCACTATTGATTGCGTGTTTGTTCAATACTTCCTTGATCAAAGAGACAATCGCAGCATTCGAAAATTCAGCATCGGATCCTCCTTTTAAGATACAAGCGTTGTTTGTTTTGAAACACAAAGAGAAGACGTCAAAAGAGACATTTGGACGCGCTTCATAAATGATACCAATAACACCCATCGGAACCCGTACTTTTGAAATTTTCAAGCCATTGTCTAGTTCCTTTTTTGAAAGAATTTCTCCAATTGGACTTTTCAGATCCGCGACATTTCGAATGTCTTGCGCGATGCCTTGAATTCTTTCTTTTGAAAGTAACAAACGATCGTATTTCGGATCGTTTATATCCATTCTTTCCAGATCTTTTTGGTTTTGTGAAAGAATGAAATCTGTCTTTTCAATGGCGATCTCGGCAATTTCGACCAATATTTCATTTATTTTTTCTGCAGATAGAGAAACCAATTCACGACTGGCTGTTTGTACTGCTTGGAACGTATTTTCTAAAGTTTTCATTTTCGTAGGAATTGGCGGCACAAGCATAGTGCCTAAAATTTTTATTATTTTTGGATTTAGTTTAATACCAAATAATTGTAATGAATCAAGGGTGTTTGTGCTCTTTTTCCAAGAATTTCCATCGCTTCCTCAGATCCATAAGCTACTTTTCCGAGTCCAATAGCGTTGTTTTGATTGTCAAAAATTGCAACCACATCTCCTTGTTTGAAAGAGCCTTCAATGGACTGTATGCCCACAGGTAGCAAACTATTCGCTTTCGAAGAGCGCAGGGCTTCTTTGGTCCCATCGTTCACGATGATACGCGCATCAGAATGTCCGCCAGAACGTGCCACCCATTTTTTAATCGGTGTTGTCGAACGATTTTTGGCTTGGAAATAGGTACCCGTTTTTTGTGCGATCAAATCTTGGATGATCCCATCTTTGGTACCATTTCCAATGAATACATCGATGCCGAGATTGGCAATTTCTTGGGCTGTATTTGCCTTGCTTAGCATGCCACCTCGTCCGAATTCTGATTTCACATCAGACACGGCATCTTCCAAGTCAATAGCGCCTTCTTCAAAAGTGCGAATCAATTTGGCACCCTGTTCTTCGGGATGGGCAGTAAAAATGCCATCTACATTGGTCAACAAAAAGAGACTCTCTACATTCATCATTGAAGCGACCAAACCAGAGAGTTCGTCATTGTCTGTAAACATCAATTCCGTTACGGAAACCACATCGTTTTCGTTGATGATTGGAGTTACATTGGTTGCCAATAAGGCTTCCAAACAGTTTTTGATGTTCAAATAATGCTTCCGTGTGCGAAACGATTCTTTGGTTACCAATACTTGAGAGCAACGCATTTGGTGGTGCTGGAAGTAGGCCAGGTATAAATTCATCAGCTCAATTTGACCGGTCGATGCCAGTACTTGCTTTTGACTTATTTTGTCCAATTTTGGAAGCGTGTCCAAGACGCCTCGTCCCGCAGCTACAGCTCCAGAAGAAACCAAAAGGACTTCATACCCATCCGTTTTCAATGCTGAAATTTGCGCCACAAGATGTGCGATGCGTTTTTCATCTGGCAATCCAGACGAAAGCGTCAGTACATTGGAACCGATTTTGATTAAAATTCTTTTTGACAAACTCATGACGTTGCGTGTTTCTACTTTCCACAAAAATACAAATTTGACTTGTAATGGAGAGGCTATTTTTTTAAAACAAAAAACGCTGTCTGAAAAAGAACTTTTTCAGACAGCGCCTATGATAGTTATGGGGAATATTATTCCACTAAATTCCCTTCTAAATCGTAAAGTATGAATTTTTCAGTGCCTTCACGATAGTCCAAAACATAGCGTATAGTACCAATTTTTTCATCTTCTGAATTGAATAGATCGTATTCCTTCACAAAGTCATTTTCGTTTTCTTCAGCAGCAATCATGTCTTCATCATCCAACAACATGTGAAAGTAGTAATGCGATTGGTTCGATTCAAAACCCATAATGAATTTAAAGTCTACTGAAGGGGTATCTTCGTAAAAAAATCCTTCAATATCATCATCGGGTCCTAAATCCAATCCTGATGATAAGGTTACTCGACTACCTTCCAAAAGAGAAAACAAATGATCGTCAAAACCCAAAGTCCCTGTAAGATCGGTCTCACTGTTTAAACGATACGTCATCGAAATAGGGGGGTTCATGGTCAAGCTTTCTTCATTTTTTATGCGAGAGGAGATTTTGAAATCATAACCCTCGAACATTTCAATGACATCTTGCTCTACTACATACTGTATGTTGAAAGTAGGATTTTCTTTTTCGTTCATCAAATCTTGGATATCGCAATTTGTAGCCTCATTTCCGTCGATTGTAAAGTAGCGTTCCGTTACTTTATAAAAGTCATCTTCAGAAGCATAGTATTCTTCAACTATTTCGTGTTTACAATCGAGAGCTTGTTTGTTTTGAACTTCTTTTTTCAAAAAAGAGGTTTTACCTCGAATTGATTTTTTCTTGGGAGTTTCTTTCAATAGATTGGAATCATCATCTGTGAGCGGAGAGACTTCCAAGGATTCTAATTTTTCACTGATAGCGTATAAATTTTCGTCGATGGTGGTTTCAGTTTCATCGATGGCGGTTTTGGTGTCATCGCTAGAGTTGCAAGATCCAAAAATAATTGTCAGGGTAAGGGCACACATTAAGGCATAAAATTTTCTCATGGTGCTGTATTTAATTAGTAAAGAAACCAATATAGAGCTTTTATTTAAGAGCGTCAAAATTTTAACATTTTGATAAGGTTTATGTAAACAGGATAGTGATCACTATAACCGTTGGTAAAACCACCGTTGACAAAACTGCGATAGGGGTAATTTTTGTACCTTCCTGATGATGATGTAAGGTAGTGCGGGTTGAAAATATGGCTTTTAAAAAAACCAAGATTTTCGAAGGATTTGTTTTTTGACAACAATCCGCCACTGATAAGAATTTGATCGAACAAATGCACTTTGTCTCGATAAGCCAATGTTCCCATTCCTTTTTTGTACAGTAGTTCGAAGGGATTGTAGAATTCATTTATTGCGGTTTTGTTTTTCTTTTTTTTGGTCTTCAGTATTTTTTTAAAACTTGAACTGGTAGGGTTGTCATTGAAATCTCCCATGATGATGATACGAGCTTGTGGATTGTCTGCAAAAAGGCTATCGCTTATCTTTTTATTTAAAAAAGCAGCACGTTCTCGAAGGTGTCGACTTTTTTTCTCTCCACCTCTGCGGGAAGGCCAGTGATTGACAAGAATATGGAGCAATTCATTGTCCAAATAGCCTGAAACGAGCAGTACATCTCGCGTATGTATGCGCATTCCTGTTTCGGTCCATAATTTGAGTGCATAGTTTTTATAAAATAAGGGAACAAATGCTGTTTTTTGATAAAGCAAGGCAACGTCAATACCCCTCATGTCAGGGGAATCAAAATGAAGGAATCCGTAATTTTTTTCTTTCAATGGAGGGGTTTGCAGAAGATCTTCCAAAACAGTATTGTTTTCGATCTCTGCAACGCCTACAAGAGTTGGAATGCTTCCTGTTTTTTGGAGGCCTATCTCAGAGATCACATGCGCCATGTTTTTCAATTTTTGCGCATAGATTTTCGAGCGGTTGTATTGAATTTTTAGTAGGGGACTCTCTTCGTCCAATTTTTCGGGATGGTCGATGGTGTCAAACAGGTTTTCTAAATTGTAAAAAGCAAGGGTGTAAATTTTGTAGGCTTGTTTTTGAGAAAAGAGGTCCTGAGATGTAAAAAAAAGAAACAAGAGAGAGACAATCAATTTCATAATTTTTTACTTTAAAAGTACTGAAATTTTTAAAGAAAGGGTTATTTATTTTTTGTAACTTGTTATCGCTATGATGATTAACTGTTATGAAAAAGAAGAATACTTTGCTATCAAAGACGGCTGCTGCCGTGTGTTTTGTGTTTGTTTTTACAGATTTTGAAGGGCAAACAACAAACACAGCCGAACCAACTATTTTTTTAGAAACCGAGGATTTTTTAGAAAATCTCAACGAGGCGTCTGTCAATTTAAATGGATTTTTAGCGGCAAATAAAGAGGTGTTTTTAAAGACAGCTGCTTTCAGCTTTGGGCAAGCACGTTTCAAAATGAGAGGTTACAATTCCGAAGAGCATACACTTAGCATCAATGGCATCCGAATGAATAAGCTTTGGGATGGTAGGCCACAATGGAGCAATTGGGGAGGTTTGAATGATGTTCTGCGAAATCAATTGTTTTCCAATGGAATTGCCGCCAGTGAAACCAGTTTTGGAAGATTGGCAGGCACAAGAGACTTTATTACCCGAGCCTCCCAATATCGAAAAGGAAGCTCCATTTCTTTTGGAGCGACCAATGGCAGTTACCGAACGAGAATGATGGCATCTTATTTCTCAGGTTTGCAAAAAAAGGGTTGGGCAATTGCCGCTTCACTCTCAATTCGATCTGCCAAAGAAGGTTTTGTAGAAGGGACACCCTACCACGCAGGGGCTGCTTTTCTTGCGGTTGAAAAAAAATGGGATTCAAAACACAGTTTGAATCTTACTGCCTTTTACACGCCCAACCGAAGAGGTAAAAATGCGCCCATTACCGATGAGGTTTTTAAAATCAAAGGCAGGAAATACAATTCTTATTGGGGATTCCAAAATGGGACGATTAGAAACGCAAGGATTCAGGAGGTTGTAGAGCCTGTTTTGATGTTGACACATTATTGGGATTTTTCGAAGCGATTGAGATTGCAAACGACTTTTTTTTCTCAGTTTGGAAAGATAGCGAACAGTCGATTGGGGTATCAAAATACGGTACATCCGAATCCAACGTATTATAAAAAAATGCCGAGCTATTTTCTGCGCAATACAGACAGTCCCAATTTTGAAAATGCTTATTTGGCACGAAAAGAGTTGGAGGAAAACGGACAAATCAATTGGCGAGAATTGTATGACGTCAATACCCAAAACCAACAAGTACATTATTATCTCTATGAAGATGTTCGAAAAGAAAATTCGTTTCACATACGCACGCAGATAGACTATCGTATCAACCCGAAAACAACCTATGTGGGTGCACTTGTTTTTCAAAAATCAAAGAGTACTAATTTTGCAAGAATAGAAGATCTTTTAGGGGGAAAAGGCTTGTTTGATTTGGATTATTTTCTAGAGGGCCCGCAAAGACAACCAAATTTATTGACCCCTGATAGATGGGTGGCCAAAGGAGCGATTGTTAAATACCACTATCGTTTGCTTTCGAATCTTGTTTCGCACTTTTCACAAGTCAATTACAAATCCTCTAAAATAGAGGGTTTTGCTGCTTTTTCCGTCGAAAAGGTAAGTTATCAAAGAATAGGAATTTTTCAGAACGGGCAGTTTCCTGAAAATTCGAACGGTACGGGAGTTCCAAATAAATTTTCCTCCGCGAGTTTGAAAGCAGGATTTTTGTATAAAATATCGGGGAATCATTTGGTGAACATGAATGGGGGAATTTTTTCTCACGTCCCATTTTTGAACAAGGTGTATTCCAATAGCAGAATCAATCACAATGTAGTGCCCGACTTAGAAAATGAAAAAAAAATTGCGGGGGAACTTTCTTATTTGTTTCGAAATCCGAGAATAAACTCGAAATTCACCTTATACGGTGCGCATTTTTTCAAAAGCACAGAAAATTCCTTTGCCTATGCCGATGGTATTCGAGGCAAGGCTGATTTTGTGAATGTATTGCTTACGAATGTTGAGAAAAAACACATCGGTTTGGAATGGGGTTTGGAAGTTGGATTGTCAAATACGTTTCAATTGAATATGGTGGTTGCCTTGGGGAGCTTTGTCTACGCCAATGCACCAAATCTGTATGTAGAATCCGATCAATTTACAGGAGAGAATCGTTTTATAGGCAAGAGTTTTTTGAAGAATTACAAGTTGGGAGGAACCCCCGAAAAAGCCTATTCTATTGGTTTCCAATACAACGACCCGAAGTATTGGTGGGTGGGGGTAAATGCAAATTACTTGACAGATAATTTTATCCAGATCAGCCCATTGTTGCGCACAAAAAATTTCTTTTTAGATCCTTACGGAATTCCTTATGACAGCGAGGTTACGGGAGCGCAGTTGACGAATGACGAAATAGGAGGGCTGTTGCGGCAAGAAAAATTATCTGCTCCCTTTTTGGTGAATCTTGTGGGAGGAAAATCGTGGAAATTGAAAGCTACTTATCTGAGTTTGTTTTTGAGTGCAAACAATTTGTTTGGAACGGTTTATAAAACAGGTGGTTTTGAGCAGTCAAGAAACGCTAATTATCCAAGGTTTTACGCAGATGAAAAATTAGAGGCTCCTTTGTTCGGAAATAAATATTGGTACGGGAAAACAGCCAGCTATTTTCTAATTCTATCCTATCGGTTTTAATGAAAATAAAAAATATGAAAAAGGAAAAAATGAAACAGTGGTTCGTGAACGGAAGTTTGTTCTTTGCATTGTGCGCATGCGCAAACGACACAAGTTTTTCAGTCCCAGAAATTTTATGCGATGACAATGCGTTGGAAACTACTCATACAATGAAACAAATCAAAGGAATGGCAGGTTTTGGAGTTCGAGAATTTACAGAAGATATGGTCATCTCAGGATACGTGGTTTCTTCGGATCGAGAGGGAAACTTTTACAAAACATTAATGCTACAAGATGCCTTAGAAAATCCCTCGTGCGCTTTGAGATTTGCCGTAGATCATACAGATTATCATGCGACGTATGAATTGGGGCGAAAGGTTTTTGTGAAATTAAAAGGTTTGGCAATCGGTTATCACTATGGACATTTGACTATTGGCGGAACCCGAGGAAGTGCTTTGGAGAACATCTCATCATTTTTAATAGAACAGCATTTTTTGAAAAATTGTGAACGAGGAAAGGTAGTTCCTAAAACAAGACTTTTTTCTGAGTTGAATGAAGAAGATACAGGAATGCTATTGGGATTTCATGAAGTACAATTTCATCCGCAGGAGCTGGAGAAAACCTATGCAAATACGGACAATACACAGACCGTCGAATTGAAACTACAACAATGGTCTTCAGATTGCGCAGACACTGAGGAAAATATTTTGAAAAATAGCGGTTTTACGAGTTTTAAAAGCGAACAAATTTCTTCGAAAAAAGGAAAATTGACAGCTGTTTTAGAAAAAAGATACGACCAATATTACTTGGTGATTCGAAGTGTAGAAGATGTATTTTTTGAACGAGCTCGTTGTGACGAGAGCGAATTGCTTGCGCCTACAATTGCTATGACTGATTTACAGATGTTGTATCATGGAGAATTAGTTGAATTTGGGCTGGATACGCATTTTATTGTAGAGGGCTTTGTCATTTCTTCAGACGAGGAGGGCAATTTTAATAAGGAGATTTTTTTGCAAGATACCGCTGAAAACCCACAAGCAGGAATTCGTGTTTTAATTGATCGGGAAAACTATTTTGAAACATACGCGATGGGTCAAAAAGTATATGTAAAACTCAATAAGTTGTATATGGATGAGGTGGATGGAAAATTAACGGTGGGGATATACAAAAAGGGGTCTGTAGGAGAAATTTCAGAAGAGCAAATACACGACATTTTGATAGAAACAAGCCAAAAATCGGATTTGATACCAAAGGAAATAGGAATTGCAAAGCTTGCTAGTTTTTCTCTGGAAAACGTGTTGGTTTCTTTGTTGGATGTGCAACTTTCCAAAGAAGAAAAAGGAAAGGCATTCACTTATTTTTCTGGAACAGAAGAGGCCATTCGATTTTTAGAAAGCTGTGGAACATACCAAAAAATAGGTGTTTTGACTCGAGAAACAGCCCGTTTTTCAAATCAGAAATTTCCCACAGGAAATGGACAAATAACAGGTGTTTTTTACAAGGAAAATTCATTGCCGGTAATGCAGCTGCGCAATTTGGAGGACGTGTCTTTTCACGAGGAATACAAAAACTGCCCCGCAATAATTCCTCAAATATTGATTACAGAAATAGCAGATCCTGAAAATAGCACGGGTGCTCGCTTTGTAGAATTGTACAATGCGGGAAGTCATCCTGTAGATTTGTCGGGTTGGCATTTGAAAAAATACATCAATGGATCTGTGTTTGCTTCAGGAGAAGGAGTATTCTTGAATGGAGTTTTAGAAGCCAATGCATTTTATGTTGTGGCAGGGACTGCGTTTTCTTCTGTGTTTGAAACAACTGCGAACCTTATAGATTCCTACATTTCAGGGAATGGAGATGATGTCTACGAACTTGTAGATTCCTATGAAGTCCGACAAGATATTTATGGAATTGTTGGAGAAGATGGTTCTGGAAAAGCTTGGGAATATGCCGATGGGCGCGCCATTCGAAAAATAGGAATTGACTTCCAGACTCAGAAATTTGAAATTTCTGAGTGGGAGGTGTTTTCCAAAACTAAGGGTGTGGTACAAAGAGCACCTCAAGATTTTACACCGGGTTTTTGGTAAGAGGAGATGTTGTCTTTTTTACAGTGGATGTTTCAAAAATAAGATAGACTGGAAAATGATCACTGGCGCCGCCGAGATAATATTTTCCGCTGTAGGTCCGAAAAGGTTCTCCTTTGAATTTTCCCAAGGGATTCATTAAAAAAGGTGCGTTGAAAATATTTGCTTCTTGGTAACGTATTTTCGGATTGATTAGCAACGTTTTTGAAATTAAAATTTGATCAAAGAGCATCCATTTCCCATAAAATTTAGAAGAGCCTTGGCCCCCTTTAAAAAGAGGAAGCATTGGATTGAAAAGCGCCGGTTCAGTCAAGGTTGCCATACTCTCGTCCGTAGGATTGTCGTTGAAATCACCCATGACAAGGATGTTTGGGTTTTCTTCTGGAATGCTTTTTATGCTTGTTTGTAAAATTTGGGCAACGGCATTTCTTTTTGTTTTTGTTTCCTCGTGTCCAGAACGTTTTGAGGGCCAGTGGTTGATATAGATATGCATTGTTTCTCCGTGAAACAATCCTTTTACGTACAAAATATCTCGCGTGAAATCTCTCTTGCCCTGTTTGTCGAACAGGGTCACGGGAAGGGGTTTTGATTCGAGCACTTGAAAATAATCTGTGCGATACAACAAAGCAGTGTCCATGCCTCTTTCATCAGGAGAGTTGAAATGCACGTATGCAAAAGGCATTTTTTTTAGCTCTTCTGAGCAGATTAAATCTGTTAAAACTTGATCGTTTTCAATCTCCGCCAATCCGATAAGCAGGGGAGGCAGTGCACAAGAGTCTCCTCCAATTTTTGAAAGGGCATTTCCAATTTTATGGAGCTTTATTTGATAACGGTAAGGGCCCCATTTTTTCTTTCCTCTCGGGGTGTAATCTTTGTCCAAAGTGTACTTTCCATCTTCAGTGTCAAAGAGGTTTTCCACATTGTAAAAAGCGACAGAAAATAGATTTTGAAGCATGGATTTTTGAAATTTGAATAGATTTCAAGTTACAAAAATAGATTCATTCAGCAATTCATTGACGCTACAAAAATCGTACATTTGCAGCATGATAGATAAGATAAAGGTAAGTTCGGAAAAAGCCGTTTTGATTGGGGTCATTACCCAACATCAAGACGAGGACAAATCGACTGAGTTTTTGGATGAGTTGGAGTTTTTGGTGACTACAGCAGGAGGGGTTTCCATCAAACGCTATGTGCAGAAATTAGAAAAGCCACATCCCAAAACGTTTATTGGAACGGGAAAGCTAGAAGAAGTGAAACGATACATAGACACACACAACGTAGGAACGGCTATTTTTGACGATGAATTGTCTCCAGCACAATTGCGAAATATTGAAAAAGTATTGGACTGTAAAATTTTAGACAGAACCAATCTGATATTGGATATTTTTGCCCAAAGAGCACAAACAAGCTATGCACGAACACAAGTAGCCTTGGCACAGTGTGAATATTTATTACCTCGCTTGACCAAGCTATGGACCCACCTTGACAAACAAAAAGGGGGAATTGGAATGAGAGGTCCAGGAGAAACAGAAATCGAGACAGACAGACGTATTGTGCGTGATCAGATTACCGTACTTCAGAAAAAATTAAAGGTCATTGACAAACAAATGGCTGTACAACGTAAAAACCGAGGAAAAATGGTGCGTGTGGCTTTGGTAGGTTATACCAATGTCGGAAAATCAACTTTGATGAATGTGGTGAGTAAATCGGAAGTGTTTGCAGAAAACAAATTGTTTGCAACCTTGGATACGACCGTTCGGAAAGTGGTGGTAAAAAATATTCCGTTTTTAATGACCGACACGGTAGGTTTTATTCGGAAGTTGCCGACCCAATTGGTGGAATCTTTCAAATCGACCTTAGACGAAGTTCGTGAAGCAGATTTCTTGCTACATGTGGTGGATATATCGCACAAAAATTTTGAAGATCATATTGAATCGGTGAATAAAATTTTACAAGAAATTGAGAGTGCAGACAAGCCTTCTATGATGATTTTCAACAAAATTGATGCTTATACACACGAAACTATTGACGAAGATGACTTGGTGATGGAGAAAACAAAAGCACATTTTACGTTGGAAGAGTTGCAAAAAACATGGATGTCGAAAATGGAAAACAATTGCGTGTTTATTTCTGCCTTGAACAAAGAAAATTTAGACGATTTCAAAAATCGTGTCTACGAGGAGGTAAAGAAAATTCATATCAAACGATTTCCGTACAACAACTTTTTGTACAACGAATATTCAGAAGAAGTCTAAAAAAAACCGAACAAAGGAAAGCTTATTCGGTTTTTTTTTAGACTTTTTAATATTTAAAAATCGTAATTCACACCCAAGCCAAAGACTTCTTTTACTTGCACAGCACTGAGAACATTGTCATCGTAAATGGTCTGAAAAGAAATGTTGGCGGATAGGTAATTGTTGATGGTCATCACGATATTCAAGGCATAATCAATATCCATATTTTAAGCATCTTACAGGTAATGAGAATACAAGTTTAACAAGTTTTCAAAAGAAACGCTACCGATAGTTTTGTTTTCACGCGTACAATTGATTTCAATGAAAATTTCAATTATCAAAAGCTTAGGACTTTTTCTTTTTAAAAAGTGGTACAGTAGAGCAGGCTTCTCCAAAAGAGAGGCTATTTACTAAAGGCCAGAGCTTTTCTATAAGCTGTGTGTACGCACTTTCGGGGATGGGTTTGTTCGAGCAGCCTTTTATAATAACAGGGGTATCTCGGTAATTTTCTACTGGAAATTGCGCTATGATTTCTTGAAAAATAGCAGTTTCAAGCATTTTCAAATCTCCTACAATAATTTTTTTTGCATAAGGTGCAGCTTTGGTCGCAATAAGAAGGTATGCCCACGAAGGTATGATGGCATCTGAACTACAAATCAAAGCGATGTAAGTGTCTTTCAGAGTCCCCCAGTCATAAGCGTCCATAGCGGCTCTGAAATCTTTTTCCTTGAGAATCAATTCTTCAAAAAGCCAGGGTTTGATATCGAAAGCAATCCGCTTTCCTTCTGGGTAAAAATCTTCTAAATCGATTGTTTTCAGTTTGCTGTTGGCAACTCTATTTACAATTGCGTCCATAACTTTTTGTAAGTTTTTGGTTCGTAGTTTTGAGTTTTTCGTTGAAAAAAGTTGTTTTTTCAACACTCAAAATTAAAGAAACCCAAGTTCTAGCTTGGCTTCTTCGCTCATCATATCTTGTGTCCAAGTAGGATCAAAGGTGATTTCTACCTCTGCATTGTCAATCTCTTCTAATTCTTCAATTTTATTCTCTACTTCTTTCGGCAATGTTTCTGCAACAGGGCAATTAGGAGAAGTCAAAGTCATTAAAATTTTCGCTTCTTTTTGATCGTTGACCATCACGTCGTAGATCAGTCCCAATTCGTAGATGTCTACCGGAATTTCAGGATCAAAAATGGTTTTTAAAACCTGTACAATTTTTTCTCCGATATCTGTAATTTCTTGTTCTTGCATTTTCTTTTTATTTCGAATGATTCAAAGATACTATTTCTTTTTAAGCTACAGGAATGTATCGACATACTGAAGGCTGTGCAAAGCTTTAGGACATCTTTGCATGAAAGCCTAAGGCATATAGTTTTATTTGTTTGATCATAGACAACAGTCCGTTTGCACGTGTGGCAGACAAGTGTTCTTTCAGTCCAATTTTATCGATAAAGTCCATTTCAGTATGGATGATATCCGAGGGTTTTTGCCCATTGAAAACACGCAAAAGTAACGCGACAATTCCTTTGGTCAAGATAGCGTCACTATCGGCTGAAAAAGCCAATTGATTGTTTTCAATTTCAGCATGGAGCCATACTTTGGATTGACACCCTTTGATCAAGTTCTCGTCCATTTTGAATCGTTCTTCTATAAGAGGTAACGATTTTCCTAGGTCGATCAGGTGTTCGTAACGTTCCATCCAATCTTCAAAGAGGTCGAACTCGTCAATAATTTCTTCCTGTATTTCTTTGATAGTCATTTTTTAAACTTATTTTTGCATTGTGTTGAAAACGGTGTTTTTCATGACCACAAAAATACAGATAAAAGTTTGAATGCGAATAGCCAAAGCTAGAAACTTCAAACCTTCCTACCTTTGGCAGGAGCAAAAACTTGAAATGAAATATGAGCAAATTATTGATTGTAGGTACCGTGGCCTTTGATGCGATTGAAACCCCTTTTGGGAAAACAGATAAAATTCTAGGAGGAGCTGCAACTTACATCGGTCTTTCTGCTTCAAATTTTGGCATTCAATCTGGGATTGTATCGGTTGTTGGAGGTGATTTTCCAGAAGAATATTTGAAAATGTTGAACGCAAAACAAGTAGATACCCAAGGGGTAGAAATTGTCAAGGACGGAAAAACATTTTTTTGGAGCGGGAGGTACCACAATGATATGAATTCTAGGGACACTTTGGTGACCGAGCTGAATGTGTTGGAACAATTCAACCCAAAAGTGCCTCAAGATTTTAAAGATGCAGAGATTGTTTTGTTGGGGAATTTACACCCATCGGTTCAAAATACAGTTTTAGAACAGCTTGAAGTGACTCCAAAATTGGTGGTATTGGATACCATGAATTTTTGGATGGACATTGCTTTGCCAGAATTGAAAGAGGTGATTCAGAAAGTAGACGTTATTACGATCAACGATGAAGAAGCGCGCCAATTAAGTGGAGAGTATTCTTTGAGAGTGGCAGCGAGAAAAATTCAAGCAATGGGGCCAAAATATGTGGTTATTAAAAAAGGAGAACACGGAGCTTTGTTGTTTGGAGAAGATCAAATTTTCTTTGCCCCCGCTTTGCCACTTGAGGAAGTTTTTGACCCCACAGGAGCAGGTGATACTTTTGCAGGAGGATTTGCAGGGTATTTGACAAAAACAAAAGACATCTCATTTGAAAACATGAAAAATGCCATTGTGTACGGTTCCAACATGGCTTCTTTTTGTGTAGAGAAATTTGGGACAGAACGCATGCAGAATTTGACAAAAGAAGAAATTTTTGACAGATTGGAGCAGTTCAAATCATTGACACAATATGAAATGTCTCTGTCAAAATAAAAAGACATTAAAAAACAGAGTTTAAATTTGTACTTACTAGAAAAATTATGAGTGACGCTATCAAACATGAATGCGGTATTGCAATGGTCCGCTTGCTAAAGCCTTTGGAATATTACAAAGAAAAATACGGTACTGCATTTTACGGAATTAACAAAATGTATTTGTTGATGGAAAAGCAGCACAATCGCGGTCAAGACGGCGCTGGTTTTGCAAGTTTGAAATTCAACGTGAGTCCTGGAACAAGATATATCAGCAGAGTGCGTTCGAACAAGTCACAGCCCATTCAAGATATTTTTGCTCAAATCAATGAAAGATTGAGTCAAGGTTTGAATGACAACCCCGATAAGAAAGATGACATTGCATGGCAAGAAGAAAATTTGCCGTACATCGGAAATTTATTTTTAGGTCACGTGCGTTACGGAACTTCTGGAGGAAATAGCATAGAAAACGTGCATCCTTTTTTGCGTCAAAGCAATTGGCGCCACAAAAACTTAATTGTTGCGGGGAATTTTAACATGACAAATTCTTCTCAATTGTTGGAGGAGTTGATTGAATTGGGGCAACATCCAAAAGAAAATACCGATACGGTAACGGTCATGGAAAAAATAGGCCATTTTTTAGACGATCAAGTGGAAGGCTTGTACCAAGATCTGAAAGGGTCTGTGAGTAAAAAAGATGCTTCGCCATTGATTGCTGAAAAAGTGGACGTGCAACAAATTTTGCAAAGAGCTGCAAGAAGTTTTGATGGAGGATATGCCATGGCAGGTTTGTTAGGGCATGGAGATGCATTTGTATTGAGAGATCCAGCTGGAATTCGACCCGCATTTTATTACCAAGACGACGAGGTATTGGTCGTTGCTTCAGAAAGACCTGTGATCCAAACGGTTTTTAACGTACCTATAGAATCTGTGAAAGAGCTGGAAAGAGGACACGCCATCATCGCTAAAAAATCAGGGAAGATATCTGTAAAACCTGTTTTAGAGCAATTGCCTAAAAAGTCTTGTTCGTTTGAAAGAATTTATTTTTCTAGAGGATCTGATGCCGACATTTACACCGAACGTAAAAATTTAGGTAAAACAGTTTTTCCAGAAATTTTGAAGAAAATAGACGACGATATTACCAATACCGTTTTTTCTTACATCCCAAATACTGCTGAAACTTCCTTTTACGGAATGAGCGAAGCGGCAGAAGATTTTTTGAATCAGCAAAAACTTCAAAAAATATTGAAAGGGCGACGAGAAATTTCTGCAAAAGAGTTGAACAAAGTACTTTCCGAAAGACCTAGAATTGAAAAAATCGCTGTCAAAGATGTGAAATTGAGAACGTTTATTGCAGATGATAACAGCCGTGATGATCTGGTGGAACACGTATATGACATTACATACGGGGTGGTAAAACCAACAGACAATTTGGTGATCATTGACGACAGTATTGTAAGAGGAACGACCTTGAAGAAAAGCATTATAAAAATTCTTGATCGTTTAAATCCGAAGAAAATTATCATTGTTTCTTCTGCTCCTCAGATTCGATATCCAGATTGTTATGGAATTGACATGGCGAAAATTGGAGATTTTATTGCTTTTCGAGCAGCTTTGGAATTGTTAAAAGATACGGATCAATACCATATTGTTACGGATGTGTATAAAAAATGTATCAAACAACGTATCAAAGAAGATGCGGGTATTGAAAACTTTGTAAAAGAAATTTATGCTCCGTTTACCGCAGTTCAAATTTCGGATAAAATTGCAGAAATGTTGAAAACAGCGGAGGTAAAAGCTGATGTTGAGGTTATTTTTCAGACAATTGAGGGCCTACATGAAGCATGCCCTGACCACTCTGGAGATTGGTACTTTTCAGGGAATTATCCAACCAATGGAGGAAAACGGGTGGTGAATGAAGCCTTTATCAATTTCTATGAAGGAAAAAATAAAAGAGCTTATTGATGCACATGTCAAAAAATGATAAAAAACCTTCGTGTCTGAGATACGAAGGTTTTTTTGTGGCGACTTGTACAGTAGATATACAAAAAAAAGGGAACACCAAACGGGTTCCCTTTTTTTTGAAATAAAATTTCTTATTTCCCAGCGGCATAATTTGCTGAAACTTTTGCCCAGTCAATTACATTGAAAAATGCATTGATGTAATCTGGTCTTCTGTTTTGGTAGTTTAGGTAATAAGCGTGCTCCCAAACATCCAATCCTAAAATAGGCTGGTTTCCACAAGTAACACCTGGCATCAAAGGGTTGTCTTGGTTTGGTGTAGAACACACGTTTACGGCACCTCCTTTCGCCACGCACAACCAAGCCCATCCCGAACCAAACTGGGTAGCAGCAGCCTTTGAAAAAGCATCTTTGAAAGCTTCAAAAGATCCAAAAGAAGCGTTGATTGCCTCTGCCAACTCACCTGAGGGCTCTCCTCCTCCGTTCGGAGAAAGTACTTCCCAAAACAAACGGTGGTTGTAAAAACCTCCTCCGTTATTTCTAACAGCACCATTGCTCATGTCCAAATTTGCAAGAATGTCTTCGATAGAATTTCCTTCTGCATCCGATCCAGCAATCGCGTTGTTCAAATTATTTGTATATCCTTGATGGTGCTTGCTATGGTGAATTTCCATAGTTCTTGCATCAATATGTGGTTCCAACGCGTCGTATGCGTATGATAATTTTGGTAATTCAAAAGCCATAATATATTTTTTAAAATTGAATATCAAAGGTACGGAAGAGAAAGCATTTATAGAAATTATTTCTTCTTATGATGCAATTGACAAATACTATCTAAGACTTTAGGATTCCGAAATGTCTCAGATTGTTTTCTCAGAAGGGTGTTTCTGTAAAATCTTCGAAATGTTCATCGTTGGGTTCCCACAATTCAATTTTATTTCCGTCGAGATCTAAAATCCAAGCAAATTTCCCGTAACTGAAGCTTTCCGGATTTCCGAGGATCACAACACCTTCTTTTCGAAGATCTGCCAACAGATGTTCCAAATTTGAAACGCGGTAATTGAACATAAAATCTTTTTTTGAGGGCTCGAAATAATTGCTTTCTTGCTTGAAAGGACTCCATTGTGTCGTGGCATTTTGGTTGTGCCTATTTTTCCACCAGAAAGTGCTTCCTTGTGCATCTATCTCAAACCCCAAATATTTTTGATACCATTTTTTCGTTTTTTCAGGATCTTTCGTTTTGAAAAAAACACCTCCGATACCGGTTACTTTGGAGTGTAAATAATTTGTAGGAGCAATGGGTTTTGTGTGAATGTCAAAAAAGAGAGAAGCTATTTTTTCAACACAGGTTTGCGCAAGTTTTTCTTTTGATTCCACGGTCCATCCCGCAACATGCGGAGAGAGTAATACTTGATCAGAATGAATCAGGTATTCGAAGGCAGCAGGTAAATTCTTGTTTTCAAATAAATTTTCAAAAGAAGTTTTTTCATATTCCAAAACATCCAAGCAAGCCCCTAGTATTTTTCCATTTTCCATGGCTTCTACAAGGTGATCGGTTACCACTGCAGCGCCTCTCGCGGTATTGATCAAATAAAAAGGCTTTTTAAATAGACTGATCAAATCACGATTGATCATTTTATCCGACAATGGATTGAAAGGAGTATGAATACTTAACACATCCGCCTTTTCTTGTATTTCTGTAAGTGTTGTTTGTCTACAATTTGCATCTCCGACGTTTTCTTTGATGTCATAGCACAAGACCTCTACATCAAAACCGCGCAATTTTTTTGCAAAAGATTTCCCCATATTTCCATAGCCAATTAGTCCTATGGTTTTTCCGTCTAGTTCCAAACCTCGATTTGCCTCGCGTAGCCATTTCCCTTTTCGGATTTGTTCGTCAGCTTGTTTGAATTTGTTCAACAAAGCGAGCAACATTCCTAAGGCATGTTCGCCAACGGCATTTCTGTTTCCTTCGGGAGCAGATATCAGACGAACTCCCTTTTTTTTCGCATGAGCTACGTCAATACTTTCGACTCCAGCACCAACGCGTGCAATAAACTTTAGTCGGGTGGCTTTGTCTAAAAATTCTTTGTCAATTTTAAACCGAGATCGAATGACAATACCATCGTACAAATGAATTTTTGTTTCGATTTCTTCCTTGGAAGAAGAAAAATCTTCTTCATTGAGGCAACCCAATTTTTTCAAACCCTGTTCTAAAATAGGATGATTGTTATCAATGTGTAAAACCTTCATAATTCGTTGTTTGAAAGTGTGGTCTGTTGGGAAGAGGTATTTTTACAAAGTGGGTGTGTTATCGAAATACTCTTCTAATACTGTTCTTGATCGTTTGGGAAATTTTGTGATTTGACATCTTTGCTATACTGTTGGAAGGCATTGGACATGTCTTCGAACAAATTCAAATATCGACGTAAAAATCTCGGATGGAATTCATGGGTCATTCCCACCATGTCGTGGGTGACCAAAACTTGTCCATCAACGCCAGCACCTGCTCCAATTCCAATCACAGGAACCTGCAATTCTCGAGCTACTTTTTCTGCCAATGCTGCAGGAACTTTTTCCAAAACAATTGAAAAACATCCGAGCTTTTCAAGAGTTTTGGCATCGTTTATTAATTTTTCTGCCTCTGCTTCTTCTTTTGCTCTCACGGTATAAGTTCCAAATTTATAGATGGATTGTGGGGTGAGTCCGAGGTGTCCCATCACAGGAATGCCTGCTCCTAAAATTTTTTTAATCGAGTCTTTGATTTCTTTTCCTCCTTCAAGTTTTACAGCATGTCCTCCCGATTCTTTCATCATTCGAATGGCAGAGCGCAAGGCGATTTTCGGGTCGGATTGATAGCTCCCAAAAGGCAAATCGACGACCACTAAGCTTCGTTGCGAAGCTCTGACAACAGAACTAGCGTGGTAAATCATTTGGTCCAAAGTAATGGGCAGTGTGGTCTCGTGACCCGCCATGACATTGGATGCAGAATCTCCTACAAGAATGACATCAATATTGGCAGCATCTACGATTTTTGCCATGGTATAATCATAAGCGGTTAACATGGATATTTTTTCACCATTTTTTTTCATTTCAATCAATGAATTGGTGGTGACCCGCTTGTATTGCTTTTTGGCTGGTGACATTTTCGAGGAATTAAAATTCAGGCTGTAAAAATACACAAATCTTTGCAGATTTTTAGATAGGAGCCAATTGAAACCTGAAATGAGGTTTGAAAAGAAAAATGGATTTTTAAATTAAGCACAGAACTTTTCATATCTTGACCTTTCTAAAAAGGAGCTAAAAAGAGAAAATAAATGAAAAAAGAGGGGAAACACACATTGCATCCCGATAAATGGATAGATTTGTATGCAGATTATCTTTACAATTTTACCATTGCAAAAGTCAGCAAACAAGAAGTGTCGAAAGATTTGGTACAAGAAACTTTTTTTGCAGGCTTGAAATCAATGAAAAGTTTCGAAGGAAAAGCAAGCGAGCGTACTTGGTTGATTTCAATTTTAAAAAGAAAAATTATTGACTATTATCGCAAAATCAATTCCAACAAAGGGAAAGCAGAAGTGCGAATGAATTTTTACAGCGATGGTGAAAATGAAGGAGATTGGTTGGAAGAAAGAGTTCCTCAAACTTGGGGGAGTGATGCGGATAAAAAAATGGAAAATGAGGAACTTGGAAATGCACTAAACAATTGTATTGAAAAGTTGCCAGAAAAATACGCAATGGTTTTTAAAATGAAAACATTGCAGGATTTCAGTACCGAACAAATTTGTAAAGACTTGGGCATTTCTTCGTCCAATTTATGGGTAATTATTCACAGGGCAAGAACCCAACTGAGAAGATGTTTGGAAGATAATTGGTTTGTAAAATAAAAACGAGATGTTTAAGTTTAAAATTACTTGTGATCAGGCAACCACCATTTGCGACAAGTCGCAATATGGAAAGGCATCGTTCTTTGAGATTCTTCGATTGAAGATCCATTTTGTGCGCTGCAAATTTTGTGCTTTGTATTCAAAACAAAATAATAGAATGTCTCGTATTTTGAAAACAAATACAAGAAAGGACGCTATATGCTCTATGACCAAAGAAGAGAAAGAGGCGATTCGTACAGCATTTGAAAAGAAAACTTCGATTAATTGACCCTAATATTGACCCCACAAAGAAGAGCAGATGGATTTTTTACCAGAAAAAATTGACGATTACGTAGTAGCACATTCGCAGCAAGAACCAGAGATATTAAAGGAATTGAACCGTGAAACTTGGCAGAAAATATTGAATCCACGCATGTTGAGTGGTGATTTTCAGGGTAGAGTACTCTCCATGATATCCAAATTGATTCAACCCAAAATCATTCTAGAAATAGGAACATACACAGGATACTCTGCGCTGTGTATGGCTGAAGGAATGGCCAAAGATGGAAGGTTGCATACCATTGACAGGAATGAAGAGTTGTATGATTTTCAACAAAAGTATTTTGAGAAATCGAAGTATTCAGATCGGATTGTGCAACATGTAGGCAATGCACTCGAAATCATACCAACCCTTGAAGAAAAATTTGATTTGGTTTTTATTGATGCCGACAAGTCTAACTATACCAATTATTTTAATTTGGTAATTGAAAAAATGAATCCGGGTGGTGTTATTCTGTCAGACAACGTTCTTTGGAGCGGAAAGGTTGTGGAACAACTGGATCCTAAAGATATCGATACAAAAGCCTTGTTGGAATACAACAGGCGAATAAATGAAGATCCGAGAGTTGAAACCGTATTGTTGCCTATCCGAGACGGATTGACTATCAGCCGCGTAAAATAGCGATGGGTAAATTCTTAGATTTTAATATTTGAGTTGATTTGTCTTTTGACTAAAACTAGAACTTTCTTTTGATGGGCCCTGTGGCTTCGTCGATGTCTTCTTTTACAGCATCTACTTCTTTTTGAATGTCTTTGGTAATGTCTAAATCAACAGCGTGTTTTTCAGCACTCGTGTTGATCTCTCTTTTGATATCGTTGGTAGCATCTTTGATTTGGCGCATTCCTTTTCCCAATCCTCTGGCAATTTCCGGAATTTTATCGGCACCAAAAAGCATTACGACAATCAGGAGTACAATCATTACCTCAGGAGCTCCAATAAACAATACCATACGAATAAATATTTTCACAAAGATAAGGATTTGTCATGAATTCAAGATTTGTTTTGAGGAAATAGCTTTCAAATAAAAATTGCCGTCGGTCCTTGATATTTGTGTATTTTTGCCAATGAATTAATGTAAAAAACATCTTTCCATGAATCCCAAAATTCAAGAATACATAAATCATACACTAAGTCAAATCGCCATCATAGAAGAGGTAGAAGAAGTAGGTTTCGCGGACATTAAAATACATGATTTCAGAACCCATCACGAAAATGGAAAAGATTTTGTACATCAAAATGGGGAAAATTACGGGTTGGCTTATTTGGATGCGATTACGGAAGAAAGCGCCAAAAAGATTTCAAGAGAGCTCAAAAAAAACAAGAACCTAAGCGTCAAAACTTTGAAAGAGTTTGTTGAGAGACAGCGTTTGAAGTGCTATGTAAAAGGAGGTTCCAAATCATTTTTGACCTGGGAAAAAGGAGATGTAGGAGTCCTTTATTTGGAATTCAACGATGAAAAAAAGACGGTTGTTCCGAGATTTGTCAACGAGACGAAAGAGCGAAGTTGAATTTTGCACGTCGATCGTACATCACAATACTCCCAGCAACGGCTACATTCAAACTCATAGGAGTGTCAAATTTCACAAGATGGTGTGATTTTTCGATGGCAATTTTGGGGAGTCCATGATCTTCAGCCCCCAATAGATAGACACAACGCTTTGGGTGTTCAAAAGTTTCCAGCGGAACTGCTTTTTCGTCCAATTCTACGCCTACTAACATTGCGCCTTTGGGCAATTGTTGGTAGAAATCTTCAAACGTGTTGTAATGAAAATAAGGCATGGCACCTACTGCCTTGTGCGTATCACAGGCCTGCTTTGCATAACGATTTCCAATGGTAAAAATATAACTGGCTCCCATGTTTTGGGCAGAACGCCAAAGAACCCCCAAGTTTTCGGGAGTCTTTCCATTTTGAATACCGATGCCGAAAAAGCCTTGTTTGAGATTGTCGATCATTCTTGGAGATTTGTTTTGTGGACTTTGTCTGACGAGCCCCCGTTTATTTTTTTGTCAACATTCTTTTAATTTCGTTCAATTTCATGAGCGCTTCAATCGGTGTCAAAGAGTCTATATTGGTCGCTAATATTTCTTCTTTGATATCCTCCAACAAAGGGTCGTCCAATTTGAAAAAACTCAATTGCAGGTCTTCTTCCTCTGTGACCGACTTTAATTTTTCTTTGATGTCCTCATGGGTATGGTTTTTTTCCAATTGTTTGAGCATTCTATTCGCCCTATGAATGACTTGTGAGGGCATTCCTGCCAACTTCGCCACATGTATACCAAAACTATGTTCACTTCCACCTGGTACTAATTTTCGCAAGAAAATTACATTGTCTTTCAGCTCTTTTACAGAGACATTGAAATTTTTAATCCTTTCAAAAACATTGGTCATGTCATTGAGTTCATGGTAATGCGTCGCAAAGAGGGTTTTCGGAGCACTTGGATGTTCGTGCAGGTATTCTGCAATGGCCCAAGCAATGGAAATTCCATCATAGGTACTCGTTCCGCGTCCGATTTCGTCCAATAGGATCAGGCTTCGTTCTGAAACATTGTTCAAGATACTGGCTGTCTCATTCATTTCTACCATAAAAGTAGATTCTCCCATTGAAATATTGTCACTTGCTCCCACACGAGTGAATATTTTATCGACAATCCCAATTTTTGCATTTTGAGCGGGGACATAGCTTCCCATTTGTGCCAACAAAACAATCAAAGCAGTTTGTCTTAAGATGGCTGATTTACCAGACATATTGGGTCCGGTAATCATGATAATTTGTTGCGATGTACGGTTCAATACAACATCGTTGGCAATGTATTCTTCCCCAAAAGGAAGTTGTTTTTCAATGACGGGGTGCCGTCCATTTTTTATTTCTAGATTCGTACTATCTTCCAAAATAGGACGCACGTAGCTATTGTCTATGGCAGTTTTTGCAAAAGATCCCAAGCAATCTATTTTTCCTACAAGCTGCGCGTTTTGTTGCATGTCTTTGATATGAGTAGTCAGAAATTGAACAAGATTGCTGAAAATTTCTTGCTCGAGTTTGCCAATTTTTTCTTCTGCTCCTAGAATTTTTGTTTCGTATTCTTTGAGTTCTTCCGTGATGTAACGTTCCGCATTTACAAGAGTTTGTTTGCGAATCCATTCTTCAGGAACTTTGGCTTTGTGCGTGTTTCGGACTTCAATATAATATCCAAAGACGTTGTTGAAAGCAATTTTCAGAGAAGGAATTCCGGTGTGTTCCGACTCACGCTTCAACATACTGTCTAAGTAATCTTTTCCAGAGGTCGAGATGGCTCTTAAATCATCCAATTCTTGGGAGACTCCATGGGCAATACTATTTCCCTTTAAAATATTTACAGGAGCATCTTCAAAGAGTGTAGCTTCAATTTTTTCACGAAGTGCCAGACAATCTTTCAATTGACTTCCGATATCTTGTAACGAATGGTTGCTGCTTTTTTCAGCAGCTTCTTTGATGGGGAGAATTGCCTTCAGAGAATTTTTTAACGAGATGACTTCCCGGGGGTGTATTTTTCCTGTAGCTACTTTGGAGACCAATCGTTCGATGTCACTGATTTGTTTGATTTGGTACTGTACGATTTCAAAAAATTCGGGAGTGTCAATTAGATAGTTTACAATATTTTGCCTTTCATTGATCTGATTCAGATCTTTCAAAGGCAAGGCCAACCACCTGCGGAGCAAACGACCACCCATAGGTGAAATGGTGTTGTCAATGACATCTAATAAATTGACAGCATTGGCTTCTTTGGAAGTGTACAGTTCTAAATTCCGTAGGGTAAACCGATCCATCCAAACAAAATTATCTTCTTGAATTCGTTGGATAGAAGCGATATGTTGTATGCGGTTGTGTTGGGTTTCAGACAAATAATACAGCACAGCACCTGCGGAAACAATACCTTCCTTCAATTCGTGTATTCCAAAACCTTTCAACGAATTGACATGGAAATGATTCGTCAAATTTTCTTCGGCAAAATCGGTTTGAAAAACCCAATCATCCAAATGAAAAGCGTGCAATTCTGGGCCAAATATGGAAGCAAACTGTTGTCGGTGTTGTTTTTCAACCAGTACTTCACTGGGGCGGAAATTTTGCAATAATTTATCGATATAGGCAGTTGTACCTTGTGCGGTAAAAAACTCCCCTGTAGAGACATCTAAAAAAGAAACACCCAATTGTTTTTTTCCAAAATGCACCGCCGCTAGAAAATTGTTTGCCTTTGCTTGTAGAACTTCGTCGTTGAAAGAGACGCCAGGCGTTATCAATTCTGTGACGCCACGTTTCACAATTTTTTTTGTCATTTTTGGGTCTTCCAGTTGATCGCATATGGCAACACGCAGTCCTGCCTTGACCAATTTGGGCAGATAGGTGTTCAAAGAATGGTGCGGAAAACCTGCCAACGCAGTTTCTGAATCGCTTCCAGCACCCCGTTTGGTCAGGGTTATATTTAAAATACGCGCACATTTGATTGCATCTTCTCCAAAAGTTTCATAAAAATCACCCACTCGAAACAGCAACATCGCATCCGGATATTTTATTTTGATACCGTTGTATTGCTTCATCAAAGGGGTTTCTTTTTTCACTTTCGTTTTTGCCAAAATAATCGTGTTTAATGCGTTGTTGCGAATTTACGTTTTTTGATTTTCAAGCGCAAGAGATAAAGTTCCTTGCCACTGAAAGTTATCACATGGGAAAGGGAGAATTGAATATTGTCGAGCCAATTTTAGGGTTCAAATTAGCATCCAAATGGAACGTATTACTTTGCCCCCTTTAAAGCCCTCTTTCTTTTTTGATTTGCTCGTAGGCTTCTTGAATTTTTAGAAATTTTTCCTCTGCACCTTTGAGATGCTCTTCTCCCAAATGTTTGACCTTGTCAGGATGGTGTTTTTTCACCATTTTACGGTAGGCAGCTTTGAGTTCTTTGTCAGTGGCTGTTTTTTCAATTTCTAATATTTTATAGGCGCTTTCGGAATTTTTGTAGAACATGGCTTTGATCGAATCAAAGTCATAGGAACTGATGTTCAAATAACCGGCTATTTTTTGCAGCATATCCAGTTCATCAGGAGTCACCACCTCGTCTGCTTTTGCCAAGGAAAAAAGATAGTGCATCAATTGCAATCGAGAAGCATGTTGCATTTGTTGTCGAATTTGCAAAGAAATTTGACGTACGGAAATGTCTTTGTTTTGAATGATGCCTTTGAACAATCGAAAAGCATGATTTGCTCTGTCCTTACCGTACATTTTTACAAAATAAGCGCGGACAAAATCCAATTCACGAGGGTCTATTTTCCCATCAGCTTTGATTACAAAAGACGAAAGGACCAACAAGCTTATCTCAAAATCACCGGAATGTGTTGTCTTTGAATGACGATTTGCTTGTTGTCGAAAATCTTGAAGATCTTTTTGTGTAAACCCATCAATTACATTGCCAATCATGTAGCCCAGTAAGGCACCAATAGGTCCTCCAAAAGACCATCCCAACCCAGCACCGAGCCATTTTGTAAAACTTGCCATCTTTCATTTTTTAGGTTGCTAATATAAGTGTTCTGTTTTTCTTGAGAATTTGAATGAAGTTAAGAAAGTCTTAATTTCCGATCGTAGAATCTCTTTTGTCTCGAGCAAGACAGTAGTTTTAAAACGGCGGTGTTTTAGAATATAAAATATAGATCTCACAACGCTAAATTCTAATATTCTGAATGCAATGTGTATCTTTGCCATCTGAAATGTAACATTTAAAGATATAAAAATATGTATCCACAAGAATTAACAGCACCTATGGAAGCGCAATTGGTTGCTGCAGGCTTTTCAGCATTGAAATCGTCTGAAGAAGTAGAAAACACGTTAAAATTAGAAGGCACGGCTTTGGTCGTTGTCAATTCAGTATGCGGATGTGCAGCAGGAACCGCACGTCCAGGAGTAATTGCTTCTTTGGAAGGAGCAGCAAAACCAGCACATTTGGCAACAGTTTTTGCAGGTGTTGATGGAGATGCAGTGGCAAAGGCACGAGAATTCATGATTCCTTTTCCTCCCTCTTCACCAGCAGTCGCTTTGTTCAAAGATGGCCAGTTGGTACACATGTTGGAACGCCATCATATTGAAGGACGTTCTGCCGAGATGATTGCAGATCATTTGAAAGAAGCCTATACAGCTTACTGCAAGTAAGTAGTTTTGAAACAATAAAAAAAGCGATTGAATTTTCAATCGCTTTTTTTTCATTATTTTTTATTTTAAAATCGTTTTCCGACAGAGATTCCGATTCTAGGAACCACCTCTTTGGACAAATCAGTATTGAACAGGTTTCTTCCAATACCTGCGTGAAAGTCAACGACAAATCCATTTTCGGAAAGGTACTTTCCTCCGAATCCAAGTCCCAAGGCAAAATCAGTATACGAATCTGGGTCTCCTAATTCTTCAGGGTCTAAATCACCTGTGTTTACCGCACCAAATAATTCTCCAAAGAAATTCACATTGTCTCTTTGAAACAAATGTTGTCTGTAGTAAGGAGTAACCACTAACTTTTGAGAGTAACGAAAACTAGCCGCTTTTTTTTCAAAATTAGAAAGAACAGAAATACCCACAGAGGATTCTTCATTCATGATATATTCATAGGAAATGTCCAAACTTTTCAATGCCAAGACGTCAAAAATATCGATTTTTATTTCTTTGTTGTTTTGTGCTGAGCTTGCAACGCTCATTGCAAGGACCACTAAAAAGAGAATTTTTTTCATGTTTTTAAGGAAATTGTTGAAGCAAATGTACCATTTATTACTGATATTCTAAACCTTCGCTAATGAAATCCAGATTTCTAAAACAAAACAAGTTAAAAATTGGCTCTTACCTGAATATTTCCGGTGTGTATGGCAATATTTTGATCGCTCTTTCTTCCAGAATAGTTGAGGTTTAAATACAGAATTTTGGTCAATTTTTTTTGAAATACGACATTCCAAACGTAGTTGTTTCCCGGTTGCAATCCGTCGAGCATTTGATAAGAGGATGCTCGATTTGCATCTCCTTCAAAATTGTAGTTATAAAAATTAAAGTCACTCACCAATGCGCCTTTTTTCGGATGGGAGAATTGAAAAGATGTTCCCAACTTGTGCGCTTTTAAATGAGCACCAAGCAGGCTTTCATTTTTCACTACATGGTCATAATTTAAAGAGAAGTTTGTTGTTTTTGTATGTTTAAAAGTTAGTTTAGAACGCAGGTCTTTGGTTTCAATTAGGTAGTTTCTATCTTCAAAATTTTCCGATGTGTTCTGAAGAGAGGAAAGCACTCCATGGAGGTCAATGAGCCAGTAAAATCCTATTTTATGTTGGAATATAACTTGGTCACTGCGCAACTTGTTTTCTACAAATCCAATTCCTAAATTATTCCGATTTTGCGCGTTGGAATGCGTGTAGGTAGTGGAATATTTTTGTTGTCCTCTGTTAAAAAAAAGACTGTTACGAAAGTTGTATTGCACGCCCATATTGTTTTCGTTTGAAAGGTCAAAGGGATTGAAGTGAAAGCTCTTCTTACCTCGCTTTTTTTGCAAATCAATCAATACAAAAGATTGGTTTTGGAAGGGGGAAAGGAATCGTAAGAATTTCTTTTTTTTCGACAACATACCAAAGTCTATGTGCAAGGATTGGCTGAATTTTGTACGGTTTATTTTGGTGTATTGAATGCTAGGCAAGACTACCCTTAAATAGGCCGCTTCGTCTGAAAATTTAGCAATTTCAAATTCATTGAATTCTTCCTGACCGTTGTTGTTGTAATCGATCCAAGTATAATATCCTTGTCCTGGTTCCGTTTTTATGTAGGTAAACTCTTGCCGCGGCAATACCCCTGAAGAGGTTTCGTACAAGGTGTTCAAATGGATGAAATTTTCAAACAATTGCTGTTGGTAATTGACTCTAGAATTCAGGTTGTTTTGATTTTCAAAAAACAAGTTATTGACCTCTCTATAGTTGGCGTAGAGCGATAAATTGCTACGTTCGTTTTTGATCCATGTCGCCTGCAAGTAATAATTTTTAGAACGGTTGACAGTGGTTAAATTGTGATTTCGCACGCTGTCATTTGTCCGAAGGTTGATTCCTATTTTTGTAAAAATTTTGGTGCTATCTCCTACCCCCAAATAAGTATCCAAAGAAATGAATTTTTGATTCAAAGGTTGGGCGTCACCCGTCGTTTTGTTTTTTGTTTGGTAATTTTCAGAAGCCACCAAAGCACCGGTCCAAATTTTGTTGAAATGTTGTTTTATTTCAGTGTGTGTTTTTATAAAAGTAGTTTTTTCTGTGTCTGTTTCGCTGTGTAAGATACTCGCCTGACTTTTTATTGCGGTATTTTTTATGCTCAAATCGGTTGAAAACAGCTGTCGTTTCCCGTGAAAATGATCGCCCAGGTTCAAGCGTTCCACGCTGTAGTGAAAGTGTTTGTTTCTTTTGTTAGAAAGGGTGAATGAGGAATGCAAAAGCGCCTGGTCTCCTGAGGTATTTTGTATTCCCCAATCTCGAGAAAATTCGATGTTGTAAACCCGCTGTACCGTTTCGAATCGATCTTGTAAAAAATCAAAATTTACAGCACTTTTTAGCAGCCATGTTTTATCGGTATAGATTTGCTCCCATGAAATTTTGCTCGCCAAACCTTTGTTTTCGCTGTCCTCTATGTTGGAGAAGAGATTTTTGTCAGCGTCACTGAAAGCAACTTCAGCGGCAATCGACGTTTTTTCAGACGGCGTATATTTCAAATCAGCTACGGCAACTTGTAATTTTGTGGGGGCGACTAACTGTAGTTGTGTACGATAGTCTCCTTGATTTTTTCCGAGGTATTGGTATATCTTTCCGAAGGGGTTGCTTTCTAAAAAAATGTAATCTCCTTGATTGGTTCCCACAAATTGAAAGGTCACACGGTAATAGGTTTGGTTTGGGTTCTCCGTTTCTGCATACTCAAATACACCCGTTTGCGTTTTTGTGTATTGGATTTTATTTTCGTTGTATTTTTCTTCTATCCCTCCGCTTGAAACCATTTTGCTTGGGTCGTTTCCTGCCTCCTCTAGAATTTTTTTCTGGTCCGAGGTCAAATTCAATTGCAAAGGTTGGTTTTTAGAGTCGTTTTCAAGATAAAAATGCCCACCTATGCTGAGTTTTTCACTCGTGTGTTTGGCTTTGTTGTAGGTGACAAAGCGCGTGTAATTTCTGTCGGAATATTGAAACTCACAACGAATACGCATATTGGCAGTGATGGGGTACGTGGGGGTAAAGGTAATCTCAGCCGTATTGTAGTCGATTGTATAATCGTTTTGAGTACCTCTTTTCAAAGGAATTCCATTGACGTAAACAGTCTCACTGTCCGATAAAATAATTAGAAACAATTCCCCATTAGGCCCTTGTAATTTATAGGGCCCTTGGTTGCCTTCAATACCGGGAAACGTATTTCTAGTAAAACGTCCGCGAACCAGAGCTCCTGAGGCTGAAATTTCGGTGGGTTCTTCTTTGGAAGACAGGCGAGTATCTACGGAAATTCCCGATACTTTTTTGTCGAATTTTAAAAAATGACTTTCACGATTTGACAATTGAATATCTCCTGCTTTCAAGCTCCAGAGATCGCTAAATAGTTCCATATAAACCCGATCAAATTCTTCAATATTTTGAGAGTACCCATTTTTTTGAATGGGAATACTACTATCAGAAATAGCGGCGCGTAAGGTGATTTTCTCAGAGAGCTTTCCCGATATCTGAAGGTCTAAGGCCGCGTTTAAAACAGCATCTTGATTGCTGCCAATCTGAAATCCTCGGGACAAACTTCCTTGTGTGTACAATCCTTCAAGAGGCGCAGTGTTGTTCTTTTTTTTCCAGGAATACAATTGACTGTTTTGAGTGCGGTACGGGACAATCAAATTTTCGTCCATATCCGTATAGGGCTTTGTCAAAAAATGGGGATACGAAGTGTACACGATGGTAATTTCACGGTTTTCTTTGGCGTTGAGGTAGACCACTCCTTTTGCAAAATCGACCCGATAGCTGTCTTTGGACAAGGGGACCTGGTTTTTTAAAATCTGAAAATTGACAGGGCTGATGCTGACTTTTGAAAATTGGAGGGTGTCCGAAGTAGGGTGAAGGGTCGTTTTTTTTCTATTGGAAAATTTCGTCTGTGCAGAAAGTCCAAGGCAAAGAAAGAAAAAGAAAAAACAACCAAATTTGTTCATGGATACTATAACGTTCGTATCGCAAAAATAGTTTGCTTTTTTTTTAGTTGACCACTTTCGTAAAAAAATCTTCTTTTCAAGGATAACGGTTCTTCAAAAGCTTCAAATTTCAACAAAACCAACGTTTCATAAAAAATGCATATTCAATCCCTAAAAAGTCAAACCCCAAAGATAGTTTTGGAATTTTCTGTGGTGATTTTTGCAATTTCTGCGATCGATACGCCATAAATGTCTGCCAATTTCTGAGCAATGTTTGGAAGGTAACTGCTTTCGTTTCTTTTTCCCCTAAACGGAGTAGGTGCTAGGTAAGGCGCGTCGGTTTCGAGAACGATTTCAGAAAGTGGGATTTCCTGTAAAAATTGATCTATCTTTCCATTTTTGAACGTGACCACACCTCCAATTCCCAGTTTCATACCGTAAGAAATGGCTTTTTTTGCTTGGGCAAGGGTTCCGGTAAAACAGTGAAAAATTCCGAACAAGGCCTCGCTTTTTTCTTTTTCTAAAATTTCAAAAACTTCTTCAAAAGCATCTCGACAATGGATATTGATAGGCATTTTTCTTTCTTTGGCCCATTGAATTTGGGTTTGGAAGGCGTATTGCTGTTCTTTGATAAAAGTTCGGTCCCAATACAAATCCATGCCAATTTCGCCGACGGCATAAAACTTCCGATTGTCGAGCCATTCTTTGACCAAGGTCAATTCTTCTTTCACATTTTCTTTGACATGAGTGGGGTGCAAGCCCATCATCAAAAAGACATTTTCAGGATAGGCGGTTTCTAAAGCCAACATGCTCTGTGTATACTCACTGTCAATGGCAGGGATAAAAAAACGGCTCACTCCAGCTGCGATGGAACGCTTTATGACGGCATCTCTGTCTTCTGCAAATTGTTCGCTGTACAAGTGGGTATGGGTATCGGTAAGAATCATCTTGTTGTGTTATCTTTGAGCAAAAATAGCATAAAATGGCAAGTCTCAAGAAAAGCTACTTGAAAAAAGAATACCATTGTATTCCCTTTAAGATTACGAATACAAATCATTTGGTCGTAAAGGTCAAATTGAATGGTAAAAAAGGGCGATTTATTTTAGATACTGGTGCGTCCAATTCTTGTATTGGTTTTGAGACGGTCCCTTATTTTTCAGCAGAGACCATCCCTTCTGAGGTCACGGCATCCGGTGCTGGATCCATGGGTATGAAAACAGCAAAGTCCGTGGGAAATTCATTGCGAATAGCGGGGTGGAAACATAAAAATTTCGACTTGGTCATTTTTGATTTGTCACCTATAAACCAGGCATTGAAAGAACACGGCGCAAAAAAAATCAAAGGGATTCTCGGTGCAGATATTTTGATAAAAGCCGAGGCAGTCATTGATTATTCAAAGAAGCGCCTGTATTTGAAATAGTTTTGAATGTTGAGCTGATTCTTTTTAACCAAAAACCAAAAATCCAAGATTCAAATTTCCCGCAACGATTTTCCTTCTGTATTTTGTAGTGCATCACTTTTAGCACTTCCAATAATTTGCGAAGAATAAATGCCCGTATTTCCAGAAAATAGATAAGCAGTTACGCAAGCAATGGCAATAAAAACACCCGCTTCTATGCCAAACAATTCAATGCCCATAAGCGTACACGCGATTGGAGTGTTTGTAGCTCCTGAAAAAACAGCAACAAAACCCATTCCAGCTAGCAATGCCATTGGCAAAGGCAAAAATAAGGACAATGCATTTCCCAAAGTAGCTCCAATAAAAAATAAGGGAGTGACTTCACCTCCTTTGAAACCAACCCCAATGGTAAAAGTGGTCAATAAAATTTTGATGGCAAAATCATAAGACGGCAAAGGTTGTTCAAAAGCTTCCACAATGGTGGGAATTCCCAGTCCGATATATTTGGTAGTACCCATGAAAAATACACAAATCGCGAGGATAGCTCCTCCTATAAAAGGTCGTAGAGGGGGGTATTTTATTTTCGCCGCTAGGTTTTGAAACCCGTGAATCCCTTTTGAGAAAAAAGTACTCACCACGCCAAAAAAGATGCCGCATACAATGGCAATTAAAAAACCGATGAGTGACATGTCGGGAACAACATCAATGCTGTAATGGGTGTGAGGAACCCCCCAAGCGGTACAGGTATAATCTGCTACAATGGCAGCTAAAAAACTAGGAATGATGGCGTCGTAACGCATGCGACCAATCACCATAACCTCTAAGGCGAAAATAGCCCCTGCCAAGGGTGTGCCAAAAACAGACGCAAATCCAGCAGAAATTCCCATGACAATGAGAATTTTTCGATCGTTTTTGTGGAAGTTTAAAATTTTAGAGAGTTGGTCGACAATCGCACCGCCCATTTGCACGGCAGTTCCTTCTCGTCCAGCAGAACCACCAAACAAATGTGTAATAACGGTTCCGATATAAATCAGAGGAGCCATTTTAAAAGGAATGATGTCTTTGGGTTTGTGCAATTCATCAATGAGCTGGTTGTTTCCTTTGACTACATTTTTGCCCCAATAATGGTACATCCATCCAACGGCGAATCCTCCGAAGGGGAGCAGCCAAATAATCCATTTGTTTGACTCACGGGTATCGGTAGCCCAAAATAAAGAAACCAATAAAAGTGCTGAGGCCGAGCCTACCAGCAACCCTGAAGCAAGGGACAATGACAACCATTTTAGCAGGTATCTAGAAAGTTGAGGGTACTCTGAAAGAGCGATGCGTTTTTTAAAGGCATTCATGGAAAACATACTTTGTCATTGCAAATATAGGCAATTGCAGGCATTGCGAATTTTTTACAAAAAAAACCTAACAAATTCATAAAAATCTGTCAGGCTTCAAAAAAAGAGCGTCTTGTTTAAGCGCTTGTCTTTCCGTGTACGAATCCGATAAAACCTCCCATAATGGCCGTTGAAAAACTGTCAATCAGTATGCCGATAATGAAATGATTGGCGTGGAATTCTTGAGCGCTGTACATGAAAAAATTCATACCAATGGCATACAACAATCCGATGACAAAACCTGTTTTGAGTCCAGTGCTAAAAGTTCGTATCCCAGCCCATTTTATAAAAATGAGCGCATGCAAAAACGCGTAGAACAAACATCCCAAAGCAATAAAAGTCAAGGTGTTCGCATTTTCTTCTTCCTTTGGAAAGATTTCTGTGAAGAGAATACCGTAGCACAACCATCCCGTGAGGACGTAAACAACAAACCCTGTGATACCAGAGCTTACAAAACTTTTTACATTCATAACCTTTTCATTTATTGATGAGTACTAATTTTGAAATTAGTAAAAAATAGTCGCAAAGGAAGCTTTGGAGTCCACAAATAAATAAGTGGGAAACGAACTGTTGTTTTCTGAAAAGTAAAAAGCCCACGCAATTTTGCGTGGGCTTGATACATTTTTTTAAAATGAAAGTATTCTTATTGCCTTATCTTTTGATCACTTTCGAAGTAGAAACACTTCCGTTTGCAATCACTCTGATAAAGTAAAGTCCACTCGGCAATCCAGAAAGATCGTTGCTGTTTTTCAACACCAATTGACCAGAAGTATTGTAAATATCTCCCGCAACGTTGATCAATCCTGTAGTTGGGTTTGGATATATGCCTTTAGATTCTGTATCTATTTCACCTACACTCAAGGCTTCTTCTTTGTAAAAGTAAAAATTATCGTAGTAAACATCAATACCTGCTGCTGGATCAATTATAAATTGAGTGATTTGAGATAGGTCTACTCCAGTAAATGCGCTCATGGCAATGTCTACACTTTTCCATTCACCAGAAACAGTAGTTCCTAAAGAGACAATATTCTCGTTATTCGCAATGGTGTTTACTAATTTCACAGAAATTCCCTCGGAGCTAGCTGTAAAATAGTCAATGTGCATGTATTCCATATTTGTAAGGTCTGTACCTGTTCCGTAGTCTGAAACAATACCAATAAATTCGCTCGAAGTTGCTTCAATCGTATTGTCTCCGTCGATAGTAATAAAGTTATGTGTTCCTTGAGACCAACCTGTTGGGAATTCAGCAAGCGAGATGCTGTTGTATGCATCACTATAAATTGAGATTACATCTGAACTGTTACGTGTTGGCGGTGTTGGAGCTGCAGTTGTTGGTGTGGCAGGAGGTTGAATGATATCTCCTGCTGGAGCTGAGATGTTATCAAAATAACTTATTTTGGTGTCATTTTTAGGTAGGTTTACAGCGTCGTATACTTCTCCTGAACCGTAATGAGGGAAGTAAACAAATTTTGTGTACTGTCCATCTCCTTCTGTGAATTCTATTGAAATGGTTTCCCACGTATCGACCGTATTGTATGGAAAGTATACCTGTACATTTGTAGCACCAGAACCTTCAAGTTTGATCATTCCTCCACCTGTTTCATTGCTGTAATACTCAAAAGTTATGGTTTTGTCTGTGCCACTCAGATCAATTTTGTAGTCTCCAATTTGAGGAAGTACTTGTGCATTTTGCCAGTCATTACCAGTGGAGCTTGAATTTACAACACCAATTGCACCGTCTACAGCAGGCGAATCCGTTGTGGTTGAAACACCTGCAAGACCTGAATCGCCAATCCAATTATCCGAAGTTGTGGAGCTGAAATCAAATGAGAATTGAGCAAAACTCATGAAAGTCGACAACATCAATAATAAAAATGTAATTTTTTTAATCATAATTTTTGGTTTTAAGTTAGAATTGGAAGATAGTTTATAATTTTATTAGTGCACTGTATGTGCACACTACAAAAACCCTACAGGGAGAGATGTGTTCTGTTAAATAAGGACATATATTCGGTAATATGTCACATTTATTAAGAAAAAATGTTGGGACAGACAGGTTTGAAGCCCCGCAAAAACAGGTTTTTTTAGGGTTTTTCAACAGCAGGCTTAGGAAGGTTTTGTGCCATAAAATGGTCAACGATATTTTTTGAAACAATCAATGTAAAAATTTGATTTTTGTATTTTGTAGAGGTAATGATGTGTTTTTGGACAGTTTTAAGAATCTATAAACCTTTGTTTTTTTGATAGTTATGATTTAAAAAAAAACAAAAAATGAGTTTTTGGTAAAGAAAAACCAGGTACGTATCTCAATTTTAGCAAAAAATAGCATGTTTTTTTTGAGACATTTGCGGTTAAAAACTTGTAGGCTTTTTTTTGAAAAAGTGAAAGGGGTTTCAAATAAAAAAACCCATGCGAATGCATAGGTTTTTTGTATTCTGTGAAAAGTTTGTCGAACCATTTACAACTCCAAGGCTTTCTTGGGGTTGTTGTTCATGAGTATTTCAATTGGGTTTTCTATGGCTTCTTTGATAGCGACTAGAAATCCTACGGACTCTCTACCATCAATGATCCGATGGTCGTAAGACAAGGCTAGGTACATAATTGGTTGGATGACCACTTGTCCGTTGACTGCCATCGGACGCTCCACGATATTGTGCATGCCCAAAATCGCCGATTGAGGCGGGTTGATGATGGGTGTCGACAACATGGACCCAAAGACACCTCCGTTTGTAATGGTAAAGGTTCCTCCGGTCATTTCATCTACAGTAATTTGTCCGTCACGAGCTCTTAAGGCCAAGCGCTTCACTTCACTTTCTACTCCTCTGAAAGATAAATTCTCTGCATTTCTGATTACAGGAACCATCAATCCTTTGGGTCCAGATACGGCAATGGAAATGTCTGCAAAATCATGCTTTACTTGAAAGTCTCCGTCAATCATAGAATTGACATCTGGATACAATTTTAAGGCTCTGGTAACGGCCAAAGTAAAGAAAGACATGAATCCTAATCCAACGCCGTGTTTTGCTTTAAAGCTTTCTTTGTATTGGTTTCTCAAATCAAATATGGGTTGCATGTTTACCTCGTTAAAGGTAGTCAACATGGCAGTGTCATTTTTTACAGAAACCAAACGCTGTGCGACTTTGCGTCGCAACATCGACATTTTTTTACGTTCTGTTTCACGGCTTCCGTTGGAAGTTCCCATCGCAGGTGCCGCGTTCAAGGCATCTTCTTTGGTAATTCTTCCGTCTTTACCGGTTCCGGATACAGAGGCATTGTCAATTCCTTTTTCGTCCAAGATTTTTTGTGCAGCAGGAGCAGCAGTTCCACTGGCATAGGTAGTTGGTTCCGCAGTTTTTGGTGCTTCTGCAACGGGTATAGGTTGTGGAGCTTCTTCTTTTGCTTTCGCAGTCGGAGCTTCGGTATTGTCTTTGGGCTTTGCACCTTCCATGTCGATCAAACAAACTACAGCACCCACTTCCACAGCATCGCCCTCTTCTGCTTTCAAGGTAATAATACCACTTTCTTCTGCAGGCAATTCCAAGGTTGCTTTGTCTGAATCTACTTCCGCAATGGGTTGGTCTTTTTCCACATAATCGCCATCTTCTACCAACCAAGATGCAATTTCTACTTCTGTAATTGATTCCCCCGGAGAAGGAACTTTCATTTCTAAAATCATCAGTATCTAATTTTATTTATATCCAATCTGTTTGCGCTCTTTTTGAACGTTTATTTTTTGTCTGGGTTAAAAACCATATCAATCACCGCTCGCTGTCTTCTTTTAAATCTAGCAGATGAGCCAGCAGCAGGGACTGAGTAATATTTTCTTGAGGCCACATTCAAATGTACGCTATTGAAACGTTGCAGCATAAAGCTCCAAGCACCCATATTTTTTGGTTCTTCTTGAGCCCAAATATATTCTGTGGCATTTGGGTATTGGTCAATGATCTTTTGAATTTTTTCTTCGTGCAGTGGGAACAATTGTTCCACTCGAATCAAAGCGATATCTTCTCTTTTTGTGCTGTCTCTTTCTTCCAAAAGTTCGTAATAAAATTTTCCAGTACAGAAGACCAATTTCGTTATTTTTTTCGGGGCAATCGTGTCATTGATCACTTCTTGGAAACTGCCTTTGGCAAAATCTTCTATTGGATTGACTGCTTTTGGATGACGCAACAAACTTTTGGGTGTAAATACAATCAACGGCTTGCGATGTTTGCGTTTCATATGTCTTCGCAGCAAATGGTAAAAATTTGCGGGTGTACTGCAGTTCGCAACGGTCATGTTATCTTCAGCACAGAGTTGTAAGAAACGTTCAATTCTTGCTGAGGAGTGCTCCGATCCTTGTCCTTCGTATCCGTGCGGCAATAAGACCACAATTCCGTTTTGCAATTTCCATTTGTCTTCTGCTGCTGAAATGTATTGGTCAAACATAATTTGAGCGCCGTTGTTGAAGTCTCCAAATTGGGCTTCCCAGATCGTCAAGGTATTTGGGTTTGCCATGGCATAGCCATAGTCAAATCCAAGAACGCCGTATTCAGACAACAGGGAGTTGTAAATATACATTTGTCCCTTGTTGTTTGGGTTTGTGTTGATCAAGTTGATGCGTTCTTCCGTCACATCATCTCTCAAAATGGCATGTCGATGACTAAAGGTTCCACGTTCTACATCTTGTCCCGAAATACGAACGTCGTAACCTTCTTCGATCAATGAACCATAGGCCAAGGTTTCACCCATACCCCAGTCCAGTTTGTTGGCTTCAAAAACCATCTTATCTCTTCCTTTGATAATGCGTTCTGCTTTTCGAACAAATTTTACGCCATCGGGAACGGTAGAAACTACTTTGGCAATTCCTTGTAGTTTTTTCAAAGGATAGCCTGTTTCAATCGGAGACAACATCGCTTTCAATTTTTCGCGAACAAAATCTTTCCAAGTGTCTTCCATAAAAGGAATGACCTTTGAAGTGGTGTCTTCTTTTGATTTTTGGAATTCTTTTTCCAACATGGATTTGAATTCTTCTTTGATTTGTTTTGCGTAGGCCGCATCGATAGATCCCTCAGCAATAAGTTTTTCGATATAAATATCTTTTGGATTGCTGTGTTTGGAGATCGATTTGTAGAGCTTTGGTTGTGTGAATCGAGGTTCATCTCCTTCGTTGTGACCGTATTTACGGTATCCGAGAAGGTCGATAAAAATGTCTCGTTTGAATTTCATTCTAAATTCCAAGGCCAATTCTACGGCATGACAGACAGCTTCCACATCGTCCGCATTTATGTGCAATACAGGCGACAGGGTTACTTTCGCGACATCTGTACAATAGGTGCTCGAACGTGCGTCTAGGTAATTCGTGGTAAAACCAACCTGGTTGTTGACGACAATATGCAAGGTTCCTCCTGTTTTGTACCCTGGGAGTTTGCTCATTTGTGTCACTTCGTAAGCAATTCCTTGCCCCGCAATGGCCGCATCTCCGTGCACAATAATAGGCAATATTTTAGAATCGTCACCGTTGTATTTTCTGTCAATTTTTGCTCTCGCAATTCCCTCTGCAACAGGGGCAACCGTTTCGAGATGGGAAGGGTTTGGGACCAAATTCATCTTCATAACCTCTCCATCTCGGAAGGTTTTACTCAAGGTCAATCCCATATGGTATTTCACATCTCCATCAATGTGTTCGTCGTCGAAATCTTTTCCTTCAAATTCGGAAAACAAATCACGTACGGGTTTTTTAAAGATATTGGTCAAGGTATTCAAACGACCTCGGTGGGCCATCCCTAAAACACATTCTTTGACGCCGTACACTTCTGCAGCATTTCTTAGAGCTACGGCAATGGCAGGAATCAAAGCCTCTCCACCTTCCAGTGAAAATCGTTTTTGACCGACGTATTTTGTCTGTAAGAAATCTTCAAAACTCACCGCTTGGTTCAATTTTGAAAGGATGTATTTTTTAGCATCCAAGTCATACGAAGGATGGTTGTTGTTTTTATTAAGCCTCTCTTGCCACCATTTGATTTCTTCTGGGTTTCGAATGTACATGTATTCTACTCCAATAGAATCGCAATACATCAACTCCAAAGTTTCGATGATTTTAGAGAGTTTTGCAGGTTTCAGTCCGATAATTTCACTGGCACTGAAAACGGTGTCCAAATCTGCCGTTGAAAGTTCAAAATTTTCAAGCGCAAGGGTCGGCTTGTATTGTCTTCTTTCTCGAACAGGGTTTGTTTTTGTAAATAGGTGACCACGCGAACGGTAGCCATTGATCAGCTGAATGACATGAAATTCTTTGTGAACTTGTTCGGGGATTTGGACATTGGTGTTTTCTTCACCGGTACTCGCATAGGATTCGTTCGCCAAATCATACCCTTGGAAAAAACTTTTCCAACTAGGTTCAACGGAATCGGGATTTGTCAAATACTGGTCGTATAGATCGGCGATAAAGCCAGAATGTGTTGCGTTTAGGAACGAAAATTTATCCATATCTTTTATTGAATACTCGGTGTTTTATTGAAAACCTTAACAAAAGTACAATGTTTTCCATGAATGAGCGATTTTCTTTCTGCGATTTGTAAAAAATGCAATGAAATATAACAGATTTTATTTTTTCTGTTAATTTCTTTCATAAAAATGAAAATCATGTAGTGGTTGTCTTTTTACATTTGAAGAGAATGTACCATTTTTAGAAGGTTGAAAGGCTTTTTTGGTAAAATAATATTTTGAAAAGACTAGTTGTAAAAGATAAAATAAGTGCTATATTTGCACTCGCAAAACAAGTATGTTTTGTTGGAATAACTTCCTCCTTAGCTCAGTTGGTTAGAGCATCTGACTGTTAATCAGAGGGTCCTTGGTTCGAGCCCAAGAGGGGGAGCAAAAAAAGCCACACATTTGTGTGGCTTTTTTGTGAACTAAATTGTTGTTTGTTTTGATACAAGTTCTCAGAATTTGAAGTATATCGAAAAAGACAAAGGGAGGAGTTTTTATAGAGAGGTTAAAAACTTTGCTATATTTGTGGTGTATTTTGGGGATGTAGCTCAGCTGGCTAGAGCGCTTGACTGGCAGTCAAGAGGTCGTGGGTTCGACTCCCATCTTCTCCACTTTGAAGCACAGCAAAGCTGTGGATAAAAGCATAAAAAGCCCTGCACATGTATGTGTAAGGGCTTTGTTGATTTTATACATCGGGACTGAAAGGACAGTTTGCTGTATTTCCTACAAGGGATGCAAGGGAAAAACCGAAGGTTACTCCCATCTTCTCCACGGCATTATTCCCAAGAATAAAGTAGGATTCTTGGGAATTTTTTTTCTAAAAACACCGAAATCAGTCCTAAAAAAAATCGACTTCATTTCCCTCTGCTACACATTTGATCAGCTTATACAAGACTGGGATTACAGTAGAGAATTACGGATGGCTTATTTTATAGGATAAACAAATTTCGACCCAAAAAATTCCATTCTAAATTCTGTCAAAGCTTCTATGAAATGTAATTCATAAATCCTCTTAATTTTAAGAAAATTCTCAAGTTTAACTTCAAATTATTAAGTACCTTTAGGCGGTGAAAAAAAATGTGATTGTTATTGGTTCTGGTGCAGGAGGACTTTCTATAGCCATTCTTTTGGCTAAAAAAGGGTACGAGGTTACTGTACTTGAAAAAAACGCCAGTTTTGGAGGTCGTGGCGGAGTCTTTCATGCCAAAGGATTTCAATTTGACATGGGACCCTCGTGGTATCTAATGCCGGATATTTTTGAACATTTCTTTTCACTTATTGGAGAAGATACGAAAGACTATTTCGAGCTCAAGCGATTAGATCCTTCCTATAAAATTTGGTTCGAAGGACAGAAGAAACCAGTTGAAATGACTTCAGATCTCAAAAGAGATGCCCAGCTCTTTGAGTCGTATGAGCCCGGAGTGATGAAGAAAATCAATATTTACCTTAAAGAAGCGGCAGCAAAATACAACATTTCAAAGAATACCTTTATCTACAAGCCCTTTAACAATGTTTTGGATTTTTTTGACAAGCGGACGCTGTTTTTGTGGACAAAGTTTTCCGTGATATCCTCATTTCACAAGCATATTGCGACCTATGTAAAGCACCCTGCGATAAGAAAAATTTTACAATACCCATTGTTGTTTTTGGGCACATCCCCTTACAAGGCGCCCGCTGTTTACTCCCTAATGAATCATATTGATTTCGAAATGGGTGTTTTTTATCCCATGGGAGGAATGACAAAAATATTCGAATCGCTCCACAGTATTGCGAAAAAAAATGGCGTCAAATTTATTTTCAACACTGCAGTGGAAAAAATTCTTGTAGAAAATAAAAAAGCAGTTGGGGTAGCAACAAAAGAAGCGAAGCTCTCGGCAGACATCATTGTTTCCAATGCAGATTATCACTTTACAGAAATGCACTTGCTCGATAAAAAAAATAGACAGTTCTCAGAAAAGTACTGGAACAGCAGAACTATGGCACCGTCTGGATTTATTATTTATTTGGGCGTTGATAAACAATTTGATTCGCTGAAACACCACAATCTTTTCTTTGCTGAAAAATGGAAAGAAGGATTTGAAGCTATTTTTAAAGGAGAAACACTTCCCGAAAGCCCGTCCTACTATATTTGTGCTCCGAGCAAAACCGATGCTTCTGTGGCACCCGAAGGCTGTGAGAATCTCTTTGTTTTGGTGCCGACAACTACCAATTTGAAACTAGATGAGGCAACAATAAAAGCGTACAGAGATAAGATCATAACCCATATGATCGAAACTATGAACTTAGAAGGCCTGGAAGATCGTATTATTTTTGAGCGTGTTTTCACAGGCCATGACTTTTCTACGCTTTACAATGCGTACAAAGGTACGGCACTGGGCTTGGCGCAAAACCTAATGCAAACTGCCGTATTTCGACCCAAAACGAAGTCAGCCAAAGTAAAAAACTTGTATTACACAGGCGCCAATACCAATCCAGGAATCGGCGTTCCCATGTGTCTTATCAGTTCGCAAATTGTATACAAACGAATTCATGGCATTGTGCACGGACATCCGCTTTCTGCTGAGGATACTAAATTTGAAACTAAATAGATGAAACAGTTCGGTTGGGTGGTAACCATTAGCAGGCCTCGATTTTGGCCCTATCTTGCAGGGCCATGGGCTGTGGGTATGGTAACGGCATCAAATTCTATAAGTGATTTTAAAAGTTCATTGTTTTGGATTGGTTTCTTGTTCTTTCTATGGCCGGCCAACTTTTTTCTCTATGGTTTGAATGATTACGCAGACGGAGACACGGATAAGTACAATCCAAAAAAACAACAATATGAAAATCTTTACCAAACAAATCAGAATACCATTTTATGGATCATTTTTGCTTTAATCGCTGTCCTCGCAGGAATATTTATATGTTTTTTTCCAACTGTTGAATCTCAAATCGTCTTTGTGATTTGGGTACTTTTTTCTACGTTTTACTCGGTGCCTCCTTTGAGGTTTAAGGCAAGATTATTAATGGATTCTTGTTCAAATGTTCTCTATATTCTTCCTGGAATCATGGTCTTTTTAATGTTTGAGCCCTTGGCAAATTTGTCCTGGCCTTTGGTAGTGGCTGCTTGGGTATGGGCTATGGGAATGCATTTATTTTCAGCCTTGCCAGATATAAAATCAGATCGCAGTGCGAAGGTAAAAACCACAGCTGTTTGGCTTGGCTTTAAAAAAGCAACCTTACTGACCATGGCATACTACAGCACAGCAGCCATACTTTGTGGGCTCTATGGCAATATTTGGCTGGGAGTTTTGGCTTTTTTGTGTTACGGCATGCCAACAACCTATATTTATTTCACCAAAAGCACAGAAAGTGTATTTCTATTGTATAAGAAATTTCCTTTTATCAATTTATTTTTTGGTGCCACGCTCTTTATCTATGTCATTTTTAAACACAACTTACTCTTCTCATAAACTCATGAAAAAAGTACAATTCATTACAGTGGCATGCGCCTTGCTTATGACGTTCATTGGCTTCTTTGCTTACACTGCTCGCAACGAATATTTTTCAGTAATTCCAATGCTTCTATTGGCTATTCCAGCCTATTTTGCATTACTAAAAACAAACTTTCGCAAAGGTTTGCTGTTCATTGCAATCTTAAGCTGCTATGCCACCGCTATTGAAGCACTGAGCATACAGACTTCATTTCCATACGGTGCTTTTGAATACAATGCGCAACTTGGTTACAAAATCTTTGATTTGGTGCCTTGGACGGTTAGTTTTGGTTGGGTCCCATTGGTAATTGGCTGTTTTGCGCTAAGCAGCTGGATTTTTGACAAAAGAATTTATCAATTCTTTGCAGGTGTGCTCTTTTTAGTTGTTTCAGACTTAATTATAGACCCGGGAGCGGTATTGATGAATTTTTGGACTTGGACCTATCCAGGCATGTACTACAGCATTCCCTTTTCAAATTATTTAGGATGGATTTTATCCTCTATTATTGGAGGAATGCTATTTTTTTCGATAGTTCCAAAAAAGGACATTCAACACCTGCCGTTTTATAGCACTTATACCTTGGCTTTGGGAAATGCATTTTGGATGGGTGTGACCTTGAACGCAGGCTATTGGATTCCTTTTTCCGTTGGTGTATTAGTGCAACTCGTTGTTTTACTGTTTTGCAATAAAAATTTTAAATTCGACTAAATCCATCTTAAAATAACTCAATTTTACTCCCATCTTCTCCGTCGAAAAATAGCGAAAGACGTATCGAACGACAGGACTTTTTTCGCAAAGAGTATTTCCACTATTTTCAATTTCAAGGGGAATATTTTTCAACTGTTTTTCACAGAGTAAGCAAAACAATAGTGTTCTGTTATTTTGGTCCTTCCCAATGTGAAACTATTTGAGTCCCAAAAATCTCAAACTATAAGAGCGTAGTTGTGTAGTTGGTTTTAAGAGTCGCTAAATCCCACTAAATTAGCCATCGTAGTGGTTTGGGATCTATGTTTTTGTTTGACAAGGGTTTAATTCAAATAAGACAACAAATGAATGGTGTAAAAAGTTTGAAAAAGATTGCAGTATTCATTGTTAGATTCGTACTTTTGAAGCCGATTTTAAAGAGACACTAAAATAAATATTTTAAGATGGCAAAAACATTATTTGACAAGGTATGGGATTCACACGTGGTACGCAAAGTAGAAGACGGACCAGATGTGTTTTTTATCGACCGTCATTTTATCCATGAAGTTACAAGTCCAGTAGCATTTTTAGGACTGGAAAACAGAGGGAATAGCGTGGTGTATCCTGAGCGTACTTTCGCGACTGCAGACCACAATACCCCAACCATCAATCAGCATTTGCCCGTGGAAGATCCATTGTCTGCAAATCAATTGGATGCTTTGGAGAAAAATGCAAAAAAACACGGCATTTCTCACTGGGGCTTAGGAGATGTTAACAACGGGATTGTGCATATTGTAGGGCCAGAGAATGGAATTACCTTACCTGGTGCGACCATTGTTTGTGGAGATTCACACACATCAACGCACGGAGCTTTTGGAGCCATCGCTTTTGGTATCGGAACTTCAGAGGTAGAGATGGTATTGTCAACACAATGCATCATGCAGCCAAAACCTAAGAAAATGCGTATCAACGTAAATGGAAAATTAGGTCTGGGCGTAACACCAAAAGATGTTGCCTTGTACATCATTGCGCAACAAACAACTTCTGGAGCTACAGGATATTTTGTAGAATATGCAGGAGATGTTTTTGAAGACATGACCATGGAAGGACGTATGACGGTATGTAACTTGTCTATTGAAATGGGAGCCCGTGGAGGGATGATTGCACCAGATCAAAAAACATTTGATTACATTGCTGGTCGCGCGCAAACACCAAAGGGTGCTGATTGGGACAAAGCCATGGCTTATTGGGACACTTTGAAAACCGATGAAGGAGCAACTTTTGATGTTGAGTTCAATTACGAAGCGTCTGACATTGAACCAATGATTACTTATGGAACCAATCCAGGAATGGGAATGGGAGTTACCAATTCAATTCCTACAGCCGATGCGGTAGAAGGAGGAGCAGAGACCTACAAGAAATCTTTGGGGTATATGGATTTCAACGAAGGAGATTCTATGATTGGTAAAAAGATTGATTTTGTATTTTTAGGTTCTTGTACCAACGGACGTATTGAAGATTTTAGAGCGTTTTGTTCTATTGTTGAAGGGCGCAAAAAAGCAGACAATGTGACTGCATGGTTGGTGCCTGGATCTCATAAAGTAGTAGATCAAATCAAAGAAGAAGGATTGGATGCCATTATTGAAGCAGCAGGGTTTGTTTTAAGAGAACCAGGATGTTCTGCATGTTTGGCGATGAACGATGATAAAATTCCAGCAGGAAAATTGTCTGTTTCAACTTCTAACAGAAACTTTGAAGGCCGTCAAGGACCAGGATCTAGAACTTTGTTGGCTTCTCCATTAGTAGCCGCGGCTTCTGCTGTAGAAGGTGTAGTAACGGACCCAAGAACAATCTTAAATGCAAACGCTTAAAAATAGAACACAATGGCTTACGATAAATTTGGAGTATTAACAAGTACAGCATATCCCTTACCAACAGAAAATGTGGATACAGATCAAATCATTCCTGCTCGTTTCTTAAAAGCTACAGAGCGTAAAGATTTTGACATCAATTTTTTCCGTGATTGGAGATACAATGCAGATGGAACACCGAAAGCAGATTTCCCATTAAATCAAGAAAAATATGCAGGGTCTAAAATCCTTGTCGGAGGGAGTAATTTCGGTTCAGGATCGTCAAGAGAACACGCAGCATGGTCTGTGTATGATTTTGGATTGAGATGCGTCATCTCTTCTGCCTTTGCAGATATTTTCAAAAACAACTGTTTGAATGTTGGGGTATTGCCCGTTCAGGTGTCCGCTGCATTTGCAGACAAATTGTTTGTAGCAATTGAAGCAGACCCGAAAACAGAAATCAAAGTAGATTTGCCAAAGCAAACAGTTACTTTGGTAGCGACAGGAGAATCAGAATCTTTTGTGATCAACGGTTACAAAAAAGGCAATATGTTGAATGGATTTGACGACATTGATTATTTAAAAAATATCGAAGAAGAAATTACTGTCTTTGCGGAAAAACGCCCTTTTTAAAGAAGGATGTTTTTTCATATATTTATAAAAAGCGTTTCAACATTTTGTGTTGAACGCTTTTTGTGGATTAAATAAGAAAGAGAAAAATCTTTTTCAAAAACTTTGAATCGCTGAAAATGAAGAAAAGAAAGATCGAAATCATGGATACCACACTTCGCGATGGTGAACAAACCTCGGGAGTGTCTTTTTCTGTTTCTGAAAAACTGACCATTGCAAAACTATTACTCGAAGAGCTGAAGGTAGACCGTATCGAAATTGCTTCTGCAAGAGTTTCTAAAGGAGAGCTTGCGGCAGTGCAAAGCATCACTTCATGGGCCACTGAAAATAACTTTTTAGACAAAATAGAAGTCTTGACATTTGTAGATGGCGGAAAATCCATCCAATGGATGTTGGATGCAGGAGCCAAAGTGCAAAATTTATTGACAAAAGGATCGTTGAATCATTTGACACATCAATTGAAAAAAACACCAGAAGCACATTTTTCAGAAATTGCAGATGCGATTGATTTGGCCAGAGAAAAAGGAATAGAAACCAACGTGTATTTGGAAGATTGGAGCAATGGAATGCGAAATTCTTCAGAGTATGTTTTTCAGTTTTTAGACTTCTTAGCTTCTCAAGATATCAAAAGAATATTATTACCAGACACCTTAGGA
>ENA-UZWV01003240-UZWV01003240.1-metagenome-genome-assembly--contig:-Day-3-1m-contig-3240_pt1 | contig 80444 bp, 65 predicted proteins | sample MGYA00260342_ERZ794902 | MGnify/ENA metagenome assembly ERZ794902
AGGGAGACAATATTTCGACGGTTACCCAAATCGGCCCAGCGGGCAATGGGAATACCCACACTGACATAAAAGATCGCAAAGGCAAAACCGGTGAGCAGGCCGAGCTGAGAATCAGACAGATCCATATCCACTTTGATCGACTCTTGCAGAATCACCAAGATTTGTCGATCAATAAAATTCAGTGCATAGACAAGAGTTAGCAGAACCAACACATAGCGGCGGTAGCCATTGGAGACAGGCGCGGCTGCATTGTCAGCTCCAGAAGCCTTTGCAGCTCCCCCTTCAGGTATAGATGGATCGGTCATTGAGTACCTCGATTATTATTATTTTTATTGAGCTTTTAACAGCCCTTTTTGGGTTATAGATTTAATGTAACACCTTAGCAATCAAACTGAAATATGTAGACGCCCAATGCTGATAAATAGGAAATTAGGCGATCACGGCCACACCCCAATAGTTGTAACCAGCGAACTTTGGTGTGCTCGGCAGATACATCTGGTCTAAGGTTTTAAACCTAAAACCGGCGCTGGCAATCAGCTCGGGAATATCGCGATTGAGGTGGCAACCACCGGCCAACTTGCCCCAGAAAGGATCGATGCGGCCCTGCCATTTGGCGACGCCTGCATCTGGTGCCAGCCCGTGTTCGCAGAAGATCAGCTTGCCGCCGGGTTTTAATACACGGCGTATTTCAAGATTGGCAGATGCAGCATCGGGAATCGTACAGAGTGTGTAAGTGATTACTACGCTATCAAAATAATCATCGGGAAAGGGCATGGCTTCAGCACCACCAAGAATGATTTCTACCTTCAAACCATTCTCCGCGGCGGTCTTACTAACCACTTTTTCAGCCATCTCATTGAGCTCTGGCGAGGGGTCTAAGCCTATGACTTTCTCGACCTTGCCGGCATCGTAAAAGGGAATATTCAGCCCCGAGCCAATACCCACTTCAAGAACTAGACCCTCAGCTAGAGGCACGACTTTGCCGCGCTGGTAGAGAATAGGCTTGGAGCCACAGGCGCAGTTGAGAAAAGAGGGCAGAATATATTTGTCGTAAAAACTCATAGGAATCAGCCTGTCATTTTTTATTTTTATTTAGGTCGGCAGCGGGCACTCAATTCAAATCTGCGGCGGACGCTTTAAGCGCTTCCATAGGAACAATTTCCAGGGCCATACTGTTGCTGCGGCGCAAGAATACTTTCGGTGCACAACCGCTTTCGTAGGCTTCCAACCAACGCGAGGCACAGAGACACCAAGATTGCCCAGCGACTAATCCGGGAAAATCGAACTCCGGACGCGGGGTCGACAGGTCATTGCCTCTGGATTTGGAGAATTCTAAGAACTCATCGGTGATTTCCGCGCAAACCGTGTGAGAGCCGCGGTCATATTTGTCGGTGCGGCAGAATCCATCGCGAAAGTAGCCGGTGATAGGGTTGCTGCAGCACTCTTCGATGGGTTCTCCAAAGACATTGGTCTGACTCATATTTTTTAACTCGCAGATTTTGGTTGTTGTAGCTTTTAATGTAAAACAGCGCTTCAGCTTACCGCGTTTGACCAAATTCCCCTACAGACACAGCGTTATTTATCAGTGTATAAAACAATTGCCTAAGATAGTTAGCATGCTTACAATAAGGTTCCTCTTAAAATTCGTCAATAGATTCCTATGAGCAATGCCGATATAGCCAACAACGATACCCTGGGTTTTATCATCCACGATGTTGCCCGCATGATGCGCTGGAATTTTGAGCGCCGTGCCCATGAATACAATTTGACCCGCTCTCAGTGGTCAGTTCTGGTTCTACTTTCCTGGGAAAATGGTGCTCAGCAAAAGCGTCTAGCAGATATTATTGGTGTTACCGCAATTACTATGACGGGGCTGGTGGACCGCCTCGAGCGCAATGACTGGGTTGAGCGTCGTCAAGACCCTCAGGATCGTCGCGCCAAAAGAGTGTTTCTGACCGACAAGGTTGAACCCCTGATAGAAAAAATTAAGTTGGTGGGAATAGAGGTTCGCGAATCTGCGCTAAAGGGAATTTCCGCCAGCGAACGGCAGCAACTAACCGACCTGCTGTCACGTATGCGCGCCAATCTCTGCGCACAAGACGCAGATACAAAATAATAAAATCCTCGAGCCATGATGCTCGAGTCACGGCCAAAAAATAATAACTAAAACAGGAATACACGCCTTGTCTGACAACCTTAAACGCCGCGCAACCCTTCTCGCGGGACCCCTGGCTATAGCCGCAGTCGCTGCGTACTTTTACATAGTTGGTGGTCGCTATATGGAAACCGACAATGCCTATTTAAAGGCTGGCATGCTGTCTATCGCCAGTGAGATATCCGGTAAAGTAGTGGAAGTTTCCGTTGCCGACAATGGTCGCGTTGAGGCTGGGCAACTGCTATTCCGGGTCGATGACCAACCCTATCAAATTGCCCTGGCAAGGGCTGAGGCGAATCTGATCAAGGTGGGCGGCGATGTTGAGAGTTTAAAAGCCGACTATTTAAATAAGCTGGCTGATCTTGAGCAAAGCAAAACTCAGCATGATTTTTATCTCCGCGAGTTTAATCGCCTAAACAGCTTGCTGGCGCGAAAAACCGTCTCTGCAGCTGAGGTGGATCAAGCCGAATATCTCTATCTCGATTCTATTAATGAGATGCAGGTGACTACCCAAGCGCTGCAGGTGGTGAAGGCACGACTGATTGATATTGACCTGCCGCTGCAGCAACACCCTAGCTATCTATTAGCGCTAGCCGAGCGCGACAAAGCCAGATTGGATCTCAGCCATGTTCGCATTGTTGCCCCTTCCTCTGGTGTGGTGGCCAATTTCTCAATCCACAAGGGCGAATATATTATCGCTGGAGCACCGCTGTTTAGCCTGGTGGATGACAGCTATATTTGGGTCGAGGCAAACTTTAAAGAAACCGACCTAACCCATCTTCAGGTGGGCCAACCGGCGACCATCGAAGTGGATGCCTACCCGGATCAGCAGTGGCAGGGTCACGTCAGCAGTATTACTCCGGGCACGGGCTCGGAATTTTCACTACTACCGGCACAGAACAGTACCGGCAATTGGGTGAAGGTAGTGCAGCGTATCACCGTCAATTTGGCCATCGACACAGCCTCTGATTCAATAGCCTCTGGATCAATAGCCTCTGGCTCCTCAACGCCTAGCTCATCAATATCGGGCATTGCGCTCACCGCGGGTATGAGCGCACTGGTAAAGGTTGATACAGGCCATAGTCGTCAGCTGCCCTGGGCCAACTAATGAGCTGCAACCCTTTTAGCGCTCTTAGTTCCCCTGCCCTCCCTGACCTAACAAGCGTAGAGGTGTTCAATGTCAGTTCAAGTTGAACTGACACCACGAGCCAAATCCGCGGTGACTCTGGCAGTGATGCTGGCTTCCATTATGCAAATGCTCGACACCACCATTGCCAATGTCGCTCTGCCCCATATGCAGGGCAGTTTGTCAGCAACTCAGGACCAGCTGGCTTGGGTATTAACCTCTTATATAGTCGCGTCGGCGATTATGACCCTGCCTATAGGTTGGCTGTCTGGGCGATATGGGCGAAAAAACGTTTTCTTGATTTCCATCGCCGGCTTTACACTGACCTCTCTGCTCTGCGGTGCAGCCACCTCTCTCAACGAGATGATTGGCTTTCGTATTTTGCAGGGACTGTTCGGCGCGGCACTGGTGCCGCTTTCTCAAACCATTATGCTCGATATCAATGCCAAGGAAGACCGCGTCAAGGCCATGGCCATGTGGACTGTGAGCATTATGATTGGGCCTATTCTAGGGCCCACTCTGGGAGGCTTTCTCACTGAGTATTATTCTTGGCACTGGGTGTTCTATATCAATCTGCCGTTTGGCGTAGTGGTGTTATTTATTATTCTGACTCTAATGCCAGAGACTGAGCGTGAAGAGCGACCCTTTGACGGCTTGGGATTCTTTGCTCTGGCTTTAGTTATCGCCGGTATTCAGTTGATTCTCGATCGCGGCCATCATCTCGACTGGCTCGATTCCATAGAAATACAGTTCTATTGCGCAGTAGTGCTATCGGCACTCTGGGTCTATGCAGTGCATACCAAAACTGCCAAAAACCCCTTTTTAACACCGGCAATTCTTCGCGACCGCAATTTTACCGGCGCCCTAATTTTTATGTTTTTTATGGGGCTGATTCTGCTCGCCACCATGGCACTGCTGCCCAACTATCTGCAGAGGATTATGGGTTATCCGGTATTGGATGTAGGTACCATACTGGCACCTCGCGGGATTGGCACCATGCTGTCGATGTTCCTGCTAGGCAAGTTTGCCGATCGTTTCGACCCTCGGGCACTTGTAGTCGTTGGCCTATTGTTGACCGCCTACTCCCTGTGGCTAATGACTCATTTCGACACCTTTGTGCCAGCATATAGAATTGTTAGCACCGGCTTTCTGCAGGGCTTGGGTCTCGGGTTTGTGTTTATGCCACTCAGCACGCTCGCCTATCTCACGCTGGAGCCGCAATATCGTACAGAGGCCGCAGGACTATTTAGCCTAGTGCGCAATTTCGGCAGCAGTATTGGCGTCTCAGCGGCCTTTGTACTGTTTTCCCGCGATCTGCAAACTCAGCACGCCTATCTTACCGAGAATATCACCCCCTATATCACCAGCATGGGGCTGCAGCAGTTTCCGCAGGCTCTGCATAACGAGGCAATTTCAGGGCTGCTGCTTTTGAATATGGAAATCAATCGACAGGCGTCGACTATTGCCTATTTAAATGACTTTAAAATAATGATGTGGGTGGTGCTGGCGATGCTGCCAATGGCAGTGATACTGCGGGGCCCAGACAAACAGCTAGGCGCCCCAGTAACCGATCCAACTTAAATAACCTACATGGAAGCAGCGCTTAAAGCCTCGCAGCCATCTCTCGCGCCGCTTTCAACTTGGCCCTAAAGCTTTCATTTCGCGCGGCACCGGCCACTGGTTGGCTGGAGAACCAGGCCATCACTGTATCGGCTTTGCGGTTAATATAAATCACCTGACCATGAATACCCACAGCCGCAAACTCGCCAATACTCTCATCCAGAATCCACCACATATTGTGGTAAGCGGACCAGGTTTCTTCCTGATAATTGCTGTTGGCGGCCATATTGGCCTTAAGCTGATCACTGACATCTAGGGTCGCTTCGACCCATTTGCTGGGAATAATCTGCTGGCCATTAAACTTGCCCGAGTCGCGAATCATCATGCCAAAGCGTGCAGCGTCTCTTAATGTGCTGTTCATGCCGCCGGTGACGGCCGGCATATAGGCTCTATCCACGGCGATGGTGGCATCGTGTTCAGCACCGAGCTTGGCCCAGATATTCTGTTGAATAAAGTCTTGAAATGGCTGTCCACTGAGCCGAGCAATCAACCAGCCCAGCACATCGGCATTGCTCGAGTTGTAATCAAAGTTATCGCCGGGTTCGCGCTTGGGATCCGATTTGATAAAGCGACTAAGAAAATCATGCACCCCGTAGATCTCACTATTATTTGGCTGCACATCCCGGGCGCCGGGAAGCCAACCCATATTTAAGGCCGGCACATAATAGAGGGCAAAATCTGAGGTGATATCGGTGTAGGTTTCCTTGAAATATAAGGAGGTGGCGTGATCCAACAGCTGCTGGATGGTGACGCGCTCAAAACCACTGCCTTTGAGCTCCGGAATATAGTCCGCGGGTGATTTATCCAACGATACTTTACCTTGCTCCACAAGCAGACCAAAGGCGCTGCTGGCGAGGGATTTACTCATGGAGAACCAGATATGCTGGGCATGAGCATTAAAACTGTGGAAGTAGCGTTCGTGGAGTAGTTGGCCGCCTTTGATAATCGCGACACCGTCGCCATAGTTGCTCTCAAAGATTTGATCAAAGGACTGTTGCACGCCCCCTGCCGTGGCGAAGAGTTTGTCGCCGAGCTGAGATTGCGATGGACCTGGCAGTTCAACAATATTGCCCTGACGGGGGATCACCACAGTATTAAGCGGGGCACCGATATTTTGGAAAGCCCATTGATTCATCGGGTAGTCACGGAAATTGTGCATAGTGACTTGGGAGCTGCGCGATGGGGGCACTCCTAGCATGGGCTGCTGGGGCTTAGATACTGGTTTTTGCTCAGCTACAGCGAGGTAAGATGTAAAGCAGAGTGCTATCAGGGTAACTATGGATACGGCAGTCTTAATGCGCATGGCCTGTCCTCTTTATAGGTTTTATTATTGGGACTTTTTATTATTGTAATTGTTTTTTAGTGCTGTTGAGAATAGCAGCCATAAGCCCTTGCAGCTATGACGCGCTTCCGAAAAAACGCGCTATAGCTCTGGGTCAGACAGCCGTCACCTTTTTGTTTTGCTGAAGAAGCCAGTGTTTGAATGTGGCGCACCGATCTTGTCCCTAGACTATTTTGCTGTGGCCACAGAACGCAGTAATCGACCCATGGTGGTTTTACCCAAATCATCGGCCAGCGCATTATTTTCCCAAGCAGTGTGGCCACCAATCATCACCAGATTGACCACATCATCGGAGCGGTTAACCAACTGCTCGTGGCTAAACTCTTCGCGATAAATACGCTCAACTTTGCTCTCGCCATCGTATTCGGCGAGCTTTTTCGGGTCGATCAGAATCAGATCGGCCACGTCACCCAGATCAATGGTGCCGCCCTCGACACCAAAGACGTCGGCGGGATCTTTGGTCAGGCGCTTAACCATATAGCTGACATCGGCTTCGCCACCCTGAGCCGCCAATTGCAAGCTGCGCAGATTCACATCATAGAAAGCCATATTGGTCAGGTGCGCGCCACTGTCGTTAAAGCCGGGCAACAGGTTGGGGTGCATAAGCAATTCGCGCACGGTTTTTATATCGCGGTTGGCGGTGACCGTGCTCCAGCTCAGATCATTGTCAAAGCTTCTCAGCATCTGCAGCATAAAGTCGCCTTCATCGGCGATCCAGAGAAAATCGGCTTCGAGCAAATCCCGCTCCTGCTGACTGATGGTCTCTTTTAACTGGCCTGATTTAAACGCCAAGATACGCTCAAACAGGGCCTGAAAAGTCATGCCCTGCCAGCTTTGCTGGGGGCAACGAACTATATCCATATCCGCCAAGGTGCGGTTAAAAGCGTAGTCTTCAAGATTTACTTTGCGTTTTAGGCGCGCCAGACTCCAGCCCTGCTTGCCCTCCATCCACATCGCTTTAAACGCTTTGACATAGTCCGGATCATTGAGAATACCCAATCGCTCAGCACGGTCTTCAAGATCGGTTTCATTGAGGCGGCGCAGTTCAGGAATTTCTTCCGCCAGAGGGGTTACCGCGCCATCAGACCAAACCTTAAACGGCGCACCCAATGCCTGCATATAAAAGTCGCCGCGAATAAAACGCGAGTTAAGTATGCTGGACAAGCGTTTGGCCAAGCCGGAGATACGCCAGTTGTTGGCGATGTCCAGTGCCGCCACAACAGTGGTTTTTAACGGCTTGCCATAGAGCCGACCACTGGTCAGCAGGAAGGTTTTCAAGGTGCCAATAACACTGTCTTTGGGTGGTGTGGCCTGCCAAACAGCACCGACTTCACGCACAACCTGGGTCAGCTGTTTAATCTCACCATACTTGGCAAACTGGGTGGGGATGGTTTTATCGCAGTGAGGCTGTGCAGCGAGATAGTGAAACGGCAGTGCGTCAGTAGAAAAACCCACATAGCCCTGCTGCAGAGCGTCGCGCAGTGTGCCTTTCATGGTTTCAATTTCAGCATGAGTGGGGTCGCGGCTAACACTGGCATCAAAACCCATAGTATCGATACGCAACATGGAGTGAGGGAATAACACCGCCACATTGGGACCTAACTTAAGCGTATCCAGATGATCCAAATAGTCCTTTGGATTATCCCAAGTACAGTTATCAGCACAGCTACGTAAAACGGATTTAGGGATATTCTCGACCCGGGCATAGCAGCTAACGATGGGGTCGTTGGTGCCGTCACGCTGATTACCAAAGGCCAATCCCAAACTGCAGTTAGCGATCACTACCGAGGTAGTACCATGGCGTGTTGACTCGGGAAGGCCTGGGGCCACCTCAAGTTCCAAATCATAATGGGTGTGAATATCAAATAAACCCGGCATCAACCACAGGTCTTTGCCATCGATCACTTTCCCAGCGCCAGCCTGATCAAGACTTTGGCCCCGGGCAACAATGCGCCCTCCGGCAATGGCCACATCTTCAATCACAGCGGCCTCGCCATTGTTAAATACTTTGGCATTAGAGATTAGCGTATCGAAAACCGGAGGAGTAGCATTTACTTGAGGTGCATCTTCTTGAAAAGCGTCAACTTGAAAAGCGTCGACTTGAGAGTCTTTTGATTGGTTCATATTGATATCTCTTAAATAATCTTCAGGCACTAATGGCCGATCAAGGCGCCATCTGGCGCTTAGTGTGTTTAATACCGTGATTGAGCCAGCCGGACTCATTGAGGTTGCCCGACGCCTTGCGCAGAGCCGTGAGTATTTGCAGACGCATCGCCTGCACCGCAGGATCATTCGGCTCGGCATCCAGTGCCGCTTCGATTAACAGCAGTGCTTTCACCGTATCGCCGCGATGTAATGTTTCTTCCGCCAGCGCCAAGACTTTCTCGGCACCCCCGGCAAGTTGGACTAAGTCGGCATAAATAGATTGCGGCGACTGGGCATACATATTCACCGGGTCACCATCGAACCATCCCATATAGCCTTCATAGATACCGCGCACCGACCAGGAGACCCAGCCGTAGGCTTCACCCACATCGAGTTCGGCGGGCAGTTTAATCTCGCGCATCAGGCTGAACACGTCGCGGCCCTGATTCATGCCTAGAACAGTTTGATCATGGACATATTGGATGGCGTCGCGGTAGCGAATCATCTCTCTGCGAATATTGTCGTTGCCCATAATCGGCTCGCCATGACTGGGCAGCAGAATTTCCGGCTGCAGTGCCAAGACGCGGTTAATCGACTCTATATAGTCCAGCGCCCAGCGCGGCTTAGTGCCGCGCAAGGTATAAATATTGGGGAAGGAGCGGTAAAACAGATCACCGACAAAAGCGGCTTTATATTCCGGCATCCACACGGTCAGGGCATCATAGGTTTCCGCAGGGGTGTGGAGAATCTCAAACTGCTCGCCGCCAAGGGTAAAGTCGAGACGCCGATCAAATAAGGTGTTGGGCAACATATTGACGCCAGCGCTCTGACTGGTTGTCGACGCCGGGGATGTGACCAAATCAAAACCAAACTGCGCGCTGTTGCGCTGCATAAACAGTTTGCCCAAGCGCTTTTGATAGTTGAGAAATTCAACCATATTCTGCTGGGCAATCACCTGGGTCTTGGGCTCTCGCCACAGGGCCACGCCACCGGTGTGATCGCCGTGACCATGGGTAATAATAATCGAGTGCACTGCTTCGTCACTTACCGCGGTCAATAGCTGCTTATGCTTTGGCGCCATAGCCGGCAGTGAGGTATCAATAATGACATTGCCTTCGTTGGTCACCACCATAAAGGTATTACCAAAGCCGGTAGCCTTGTAGATCACGTCATTGATTTTTTGTGCGGCAAGCTGATCACTGCCCTGCTGCAGATGCAGGCTGGGATCCACGCGACCGCTTTTTAGGGCCTCGGGTTCATAGCTATCGGCAGAGGATGGCAAGGATAGAGGAATAGACATTGCAGCCGCGAGCAATATCAGAGCCATTCTGCCTTTCAAATTAGAATCTATCATTAAACTCACCCCCCACACCAAATTTCTAACTTTGACGTCTGATCGCGTCTTTTTGCGTTTTTTTACGTTTTTTAAAAACTTTTTCACAGAACTTAGCGACTACTGCTGCAATTCCCACTGAGCAATTAGTTCACTGGTATCCTCTTGCCAAGGATGAAAGTCCTGATCAAAGAACGCCTTATAAGGCGCCCAAGTGCCACGCAAAATGCCCTGCTGGCCAAATAAAAAACGTACCCCTGAGAGCCAAATTTTCGGGCTCCACAGTTTGCCATCGCATTTCAGTATATGACGCACACCGTGAAGAATATCCCAGGTCAGAAACAATGTGCTGCGACGCATCGCTGCGCGGCGCATTTTCTCAGTGCCACCGATGGCCCGATAGACATCAAAGGCCACCGCTTTATGCTCCATCTCTTCCACCGAATGCCACTGCCAAAGGTCTCGCATAGCGGGCTCGGCATCGGCAAAAATACCCGCATCACCCAATGCCTTTTCCGCCAGCACAGCGGTTAGATGCTCCACCGCCGCAGTGCCAGCAAGCTGCTCCCGCGCCGGTACATTCTTTCTTACCCAAGCCATACGCCGGCGCAGCGGACCTTCAAGTTTTTCCAGGTCATAGCCGCGCAGTTCACAGAGTTTTTCGTTGTAGCGCCGGTGCTCGCGCAGGTGCACCGCTTCTTGACTAAAAAACTGACGCATCTCTTCCTGTAGTTTGGGATCAGTGATGCGATCTCGGTAGTGGCGCACCGAGTTAATAAAGAACTGTTCGCCAAGGGGAAAGGTGATCGACATGGCATTAAACCAAGCCGTGGCAAAGACATCATTGCGCATCCAGTCGCGCTTTAGTGCAGCCGCTAAATCATGCTGCCGGTTGCGCGGCTGAATAACGACCTCTGCCGGTGTATGCGACTGTTTATGCGACTGTATTTCAGCCATGGCAAAGCCCTAAATTCGCTCAACAATAATTGCTGGCGCCATACCGCCGCCGGCACACATGGTGATCAGGCCGCGTTTCAGTTGGCGTCGCTCTAGTTCGTCGACCATAGTGCCGATCAACATTGCGCCGGTTGCGCCAATCGGGTGGCCCAGAGCCATGGCTCCGCCGTTAACATTGACTGTGTCACGATCCAGCTCGAGATCACGAATAAACTTTTCAGCAACCACAGCAAAGGCTTCGTTGATTTCCCAAAGGTCAATATCGGCTTTCTCTAGTCCCGCCTTGGCCAACACGCGCTTGGCCGCCGGCACAGGTGCATTGAGCATCAGCGAGGGGCAGTCACCCATATTGCAGAATGCCACAACCCTGGCCCTGGGTGTCCAGCCCTGCTTGGTAGCGTATTCTGGTGAGGCGAGCAGCAATGCTGCAGCACCATCCACTACACCGGAGGAATTGCCGGCATGATGCACATGCTTAATGTCTACCTCTGGATATTTCACTGCCATTAATTTCGCGTAAGTTGCACCCTCTTCGTCCAGAGGCATCTGGGCCAATTTCTCAAATGAAGGATTCAACTGACTGAGGCTTTCACGCGTGGTGCTCGGACGTGGGAATTCGTCTTTATCCAATGCCAGAGTGCCATCGTCGTGATACACAGGCACCAGGCTCTTGTCGAAATGGCCGTTGGCGATGGCGTGGGCCGCTCGCTCCTGGCTGACTGCAGCTAGGCTATCCAGATCTTCTCGAGAGATACCTTCAATGGTCGCAATAGTATCGGCACAGATACCCTGATGGGACTGGCCGTACATATCGCGCAAATGCTCATTCCCAGAATCCACAAAAGGTGAGATATCGCCACTGAGCAGACCGTAACCGGACATCATTTCACAGCCACCCGCTACCACCAGATCTTCCATACCCGACATAATCGACGCCGCTGCCATATTTACCGTGGTAATACCGGAACCGCAAAAACGGTCCAATGTCACACCGCTGGACGTTATGTCATAGCCTGCATCCAGAGCCGACATGCGGCCCATATCATTGCCATTTTGACCGCGCTGCACATTGCAGCCCCAAATCACATCAGCGACGTCGGCTGTGTTGACATTATTGCGCTCGGCCAGTGCTTTGAGCACAGTAGAACCCAGTCGCTGAGGATGAATAGTAGTAAGGGCACCACGGCCTGGTTTGCCAATACCACGAGGAGTGCGACAGGCGTCAATAATCCATGCTTCGGTCATCTGATATACCTTTTTTATAATCTGTTATAAAAGCTGTTATTGAGAACATCAAAGTCAGCTGTTTTTGCTTCGATTTTATTATGTAATGACTTTAGATTATTCCCCATCTGATCAGCATGCAAGCTTTGTTGTGACCCACTGGACAGCAGTCCAAGCCCGCGGCTCAAAAGCAATCACTAACACCAACCGCTAGCGCCAATACCGTTGCAGTCGAAAACCCTATTGGCAGAACTACTGTCATAATATTTTTCCTGCGTTATACTCACCAAAAATAACAACTAAACTGTGCGGAGAAACTGATGGAAATCCTAAGAACCCCTGACCACTGTTTTGATAATATTCCCGACTATCCCTTCGAACCACACTACACCACAATCAAGACCCATGACGGCAGCGATCTTAGAATCCACCATATAGATGAAGGACCAAAAGATGGCCCGGTTATTTTATGTATGCACGGCCAGCCCGTGTGGAGCTATCTCTACGCACGCATGATTCCCCATTTAGTCAAAGCCGGGATTCGTGTGATTGCGCCAGACCTGCCCGGTTATGGCAAATCCGATAAGCCAGCGGCGCGAGAAGATTACAGCTATCAGCGCCAGGTGGATTGGATGAATCAATGGTTAGTAGAAAATGATTTTACCAACTTAACTTTTTTCGGTCAGGACTGGGGCGGCTTAATCGGTCTGCGCATGGTTGCGGACAACGGTGACCGATTTGCTCGAGTGGCGATTGGCAATACAGGCTTACCCTATAATCCCGGTGTGCCTCCACAGGTTGTCGAGGAGATTATCGCCTTTAGAAATTCGAAAAAAAGATTGACCCTATTTTCGATGATGAAAGAACTGAAGAAAATGAATGGCCTAGGGGGCAAGCGTCACGATGGTGCCAGACTATTTGCCTACTGGCAAAAGTATACTTGGCAGACGCCAGATGTTCCCGCAGGCATTATTTCCTCATCCCAGATGGAGACGCGCTCTCCATTAGCTGTGGCACTGGAACTCTTTATCGGTGCCATTGGCTTGAGAAAAATCTCACCATTTCGCACTCAACTATCGACCATCTATGAAGCACCTTTCCCCAGCCCAAAGTATAAAATGGCAGTGCGCGCCATGCCCACTCAGGTGCCTATAATGCCCGACCGATCACTGGAAGCGCAGAAAAAAGCCTGGGAATTTTTCGAACAATTTGAAAAACCCTTTTTATGTGTCGGCGCCGGCAATGACCCTATCACCAATGGTTTTGAAAAACCCTGGCTGGCAAAAGTACCAGGTACCAAGGGACAGCCCCATGCAACTATTGGTGGCGGCCATTTCTTTCAGTGGAAAAAGGCAGAAAAGCTATCTCAAATTTTGGCTGATTTTATTTTTAAAAATAGTGCAGACTAACAGTGGTCTAAAGCATTTTTTTGTAGGAGACAGTCAGTATGAACCAGATAAATGAAGATACTTCTCAGACGACTCATAGCGAGCCGGAGCAGTGGCATGAACGTGGCGAACTTATGGAATTACTGGGTTACTCGCTATTTGTTATTGATGAAAGCCCTGATCAAAATGCAATCGATAGTGCGCTTGAACTGCCGACTATTATATTGCTTCACGGCTTTCCCACATCCAGCTGGGACTGGCAGCCCATGTGGCACCTCCTGGCAAAAGACTTCCGACTGATCGCGGTGGATATGCTCGGTTTTGGCTTTTCTGACAAACCCAGCAAGCACAAATATTCTATTCATGGTCAGGCTGATCTGATTGAAGCATTGGTGAAAGCCAAACAGTTGCAACAGTTCCATGTGCTAACCCATGACTATGGGGATACGGTTGGCCAGGAACTTTTATCTCGTCAGCTTGAGGGCAGCGGTGTTGGAGAATGGCTGTCCTGTTGCTTTTTAAATGGCGGCTTATTTCCAGAAACCCATCGCGCACTGTTAACCCAAAAACTTCTATTGAGCCCTATAGGCAGCCTACTTAATAGATTCACGGGTTATGCAAAATTTTGTCGCAACTTTAGTTCAGTATTTGGCGCTCAGAGCAAACCCTCGGAAGAACAACTAGAAAATTTTTGGTGGCTGATTAATCATAATGACGGCAAACATATTTTCCATAATCTGATTACCTATATCCGCGATCGCCTAGAGCATCGAGAGCGCTGGGTTTCGGCCATGCAACAATCGACTATTCCCCTGGGATTAATTAATGGCTCGGTGGATCCGGTCTCAGGCAAACATATGGTGGCGCGCTATCAAGAGCTTAACTGTCGCCTGGACTATCTCGCAGAGCTACCTGAAATAGGCCACTACCCCCAGGTGGAGACGCCGGCAGAGGTAATGGTCCATTACCAAAATTTTTTACAGACCCTGCCAAAGGTCTAACCTAAAAAACCAAGATCTCATTTAGGAACCCAATAATTGACTTAAAAGACCAATACCTAAATTGTTGCAACCACTTAACCCTATAAAAAAACCCCGCAACCAAGTTGCGGGGTTTTTCGATTTAACGCCTTACTGTTCTGCCAATCCTTATTGCGCAGTAACACCACCAGCAGGCTGTGCGCTCCAAACTCGAGGATTGTCGCAGTCCGAAATACCATCATAGAGCGAGTTCCAAACCTGGAATCCACCGGCCATCATCATATCGTGAGCCTGGCCTCTATCAGCTAGGCTTTCAGCGACGTAAACACCGTAGAAATCGGACTTATCTGCGCGCTGGGCGCCGACACCAGGAATCCATCTGTAGATACCACCGGGCATGGCGTTCTTATCCATCCAAGCGTTCCACTTTTTATCCGCAGCGGCCAACTCAGCAAAACCTGCACCCGACTTAAACTGACAGGCTGAAACCTGCAGGTAACCCGCTTGCCCGAGCTTGTCATAGGGTCGAACTTCCATGCTGGTCAGCAGGGCATGGCTGTCACACTTAGAGGCGGCATCAAACTTCTGCTGCCACTCGCCACCCTTAGCGGACCAATCATCCATAACCTTGCCCATAGCCTGTTGGTTCTCAGCGACACCCAGCCACAGTGAATCATAGGGGAAATCTGCACCATTGATTAATACTGGAGAGAGGATGTAGGCGTTGTAGGATTCAGTAAAATTACTGTCTACCCACTTGTCCCAACCCGCAGCGACCTTTTTCAAATCACCCATATCTTTGCCATCCGCAAAGCTACAAAAATACAATTCTAACGCGCTGGTTCGCGGTGCTCCGTGATGGTCAGCAAGTACTGCTGTTGTCATAACCATGCCCAATACTGCGGCCGTAACTGTTGTTATTATAGTTTTCATCTTTATGCCTCGTATTATCTATTTATGAATAATCACCGTAGCACAGGTTTGCTCTTGGTTATAATTTGTAATAAAAATGGCAAAGCATCGTTAATAGGGGAAATCAATAAGGCTTGCTGTGCAGCCCAGAGCGGCGAAGAGTGATGATGACTATCGTGACCATCGTGGCCATGGCGGCACTGAATTTGATATTGAGGGCTGGCTTTAAAACAACGGTATAATACAAATTCGCAAAACAGGTTAACAAAAAAGAGTCGAAATCCTTTGCTGCATCTAGCCCTACATTTTTTAGTTCCCGCACTGCTTGTTGGCGTGCTGTTTCGTAACCAACAGCTCGGCCAAAAAGTGCTCGGCGCTAGGTGGCAAGTCGCCTACTTGATTCTTATTGCTACCATGGTAGTGGATATTGACCACCTGCTAGCCAACCCGATCTACGACCCCAACCGCTGCAGCATTGGCTTTCACCCACTCCATCAGCCAGGGTTTATTGGGCTTTATTTATTACTCTGCTTTATTCCCAAGACCCGACTAATCGGTTTGGGCCTGACAATCCATATGCTGTTGGATAGCATCGACTGCCAGGTGACCAATGGCATTTGGATAAACTGACCGAGTCTCTGATTACAGAAAGGTAAATTTAGCCAAGAAAATCGCCCCTAAAAACCAAGCACCCAGAGTAATATCCGAACGCTTACCGGCAAAAAACTTAACCGCCACATAGGTGATAAAACCCATAGCTATACCATTGGCGATGGAGAATGATAAGGGAATCATGACGATGGTTACCAGTGCCGGCAACACCTCACTCATATCCGACCAATCCAGAGCTTCCATACCGCAGAGCATCAGAATCGCCACATAGATCAGCGCACCTGCCGTAGCATAGGCCGGCACTACGGCCGCCAGAGGCGAAAAGAAGATCGCCAACAAAAATAAGCTGCCCACTACCACTGCGGTAAGACCGGTGCGACCACCGGCTTCAACACCAGCGGAGCTCTCTACATAGCTTGTCACCGGTGCACAGCCAAAAAAAGCACCCACTGCACTGGCGCTACTATCCGCTTTAAGGGCGCGATCAATATTCTGCACATTGCCCTGGCTATCGATTAAACCACTGCGACTGGCGACGCCCAGCAATGTGCCGGCGGTATCAAATAGATTCACAAACAAAAAGGCGATAATCACACTGATCATGGCCACATCCAATGCACCCACTATATCTAGCTGCATAAAGGTTGGAGCCAGACTGGGAGGCGCAGCCACTAAGCCGTCAATTTGTACCAGCCCCATAAAGGCGGCAATGGTGGTGATACCCAGAATGCCGATAATAATCGCACCCGGAATTTTGCGAATAGAGAGAATCGCAATCACTAGAAAGCTCATGGCAGCCAGTAGGGTTTCTATTTTTGTCAGGTCACCCAGCGAAAGGTAGGTGGCACCATTAGCAACAATAATACCGCCGCTTTTAAGACCGATAAAACCAACAAAAAGGCCCACACCTGCGCCCATGGCGATACGCATATTCAGGGGAATACTGTCCATCATCCAGCGACGCAGGCGAGTGACACTCATAATCACAAAAAGTACACCGGCAATAAATACCGCACCCAGTGCGACCTGCCAGCTGTAACCCATCTCGCCTACCACGGTGTAGGTGAAAAATGCATTGAGGCCCATGCCCGGAGCCAGACCCACAGGCCAGTTGGCATAGAGCCCCATAATGTAGCAGGCCAGTGCCGCAGCCAAACAGGTTCCGACAAAGGCGGCACCATGATCCATACCGGTCATTGCCATCATCTGGGGATTAACAAAAATAATGTAGACCATGGTGATAAAGGTGGTGACACCGGCAATCAATTCCGTGCCTGCTGTGGTGCCTTTAGCGCGAAGTTGAAATAGTCGATCTAGCAATTCGTTCATTGGTTTTTTCCCATCTTATTGTCGAGGTGCTTGGATGAAATCTGGCGCAATCATAAAGCAACCCATAGCGGCATAGCCAGCATCGCAAATAACCGTCATGCCAGCGCTATTTTTAGACAGTCTGGCAAGCTAATTGCACTGTATATATAGATTTATTAGAAATACCCAGAAAATAATTAATTGACACCATTTTGATCGAAAATGGTGCAAAATGCGTGCTCAAATTTTTTCTGTGCACCACAGCGCAGCATCGACCTTAATTTTTCCAATGATTTAATCCCAGGAGTCAGAATGAAATATCCGCGTATTCCACTTAAAACACTGTCTTTGGCCGTCTCAGCAGCACTCTCAGTATCGTTCTCAGTATCATTCTCTGGCAATGCTATGGCCCAAGATTCAAACCTAATGTTTGAAGAGGTGCTGGTCACCGCTGAAAAACGTAGCGAGAGCCTCCAGGATCTGTCCCAAGCAATCACTGTTTTAGGTGGCGCGGATTTAGACAACCGTCAAATCGCTTCTTTCGTCGACCTCAGCGCTATTGCGCCAGGCGTTAATATTGCTAAAAACGAAGGGTTTAAAACCGTTATCACTATTCGTGGTGTCGGCAACGAAGCCAACCAAAATGCGATTGCCAACCCGTCTGTCTCATACCACTTAGATGGCATCTATGTGGCATCGCCCTTTGCCCTGCAAACGGATTTTCTCGACCTAGAGCGCATTGAAGTTCTGCGTGGCCCCCAGGGCACATTGTTCGGCCAAAACTCCACTGGCGGTGCAATCAATATTATTACTACTGCACCCTCTATAGATAGCAGCTTCGGCAAAGCCGATCTGACTCTGGGTGATTATGGCCTGGTCAAAGCGCGTGCAGCTTACAACCTGCCACTAAGCGACACATTGGCTGTGCGTGCATCGGTTATCTCCAATAAGCGCGATGGCTTTACTGACAACCTGACTCTGGGTCAGGATCTCGATGATGCTAACAGTATGTCTGCTCGTGTTCGTGTGCTCTATGAGCCCAGCGATGACTTCCGCGCTAACTTTACTGCGCAATACTTTGATGAAGATCGCAACGGTGCTGCACAGAAAGGCCTGCTCGATCCAACGCCAGACGCGCGTGAGCTGCGTCAGGATTCTCGCGCCGACTACGAGCTCACCTCTGAGCTCTACAGCGCAGTGCTGGAATGGGATTTTGACGCCTTTACCCTGAAGTCATTGACTAGCTACCAGAACGACGACGTGCTGATCAATCGCGACAACGATCGCAATGACCTTGCAGTACTAGCCCCATTCGCTCAGCTGCCAAGCGTCTATACTCCAGAAACGAACAAACAAACCACCATCACTCAGGAAATTAACCTAGTCTCAGTGGACCCACTGTTTGGCAAATTAGATTGGGTAGCAGGTCTGTTCTATCTGGATACAGAAGTAGAGATCAGTATTCTTGAGCTGCTCGATTTTAACTTTAACGGCACTTTTGACCCCTTCACTCTCGACCAAGTCTTTTCCTATGATGACAGCGCTGAGATCGGTTTTATCTCTGACTCCAAGCCCGAGCGCGACTCAACATCTGTCTATGGTCAGGGTACCTGGCACTTTAATGAAGAGTGGCGCGCTGTGTTTGGCATGCGCTACACCGAAGATGAAGTCTACAGTGAAGTGACTAACTTCTATGGTCGCTCAGGCACAGATATTATTGAGATGAGCAGTGAGAAAGTCACTGGACGCTTGGTTGTCGAGCATGATTTTAATGAAAGCACTATGGCCTATGGTTCATACACTCGGGGCTTTAAGCCCGGCGGTTCAAACCTGACTTACGGCCTTGAATCAGACGTTGCGCCAGTCGTAGTGCTGCCAACCTTTGACGAAGAGATTGTAGATGCCTATGAGATTGGCCTGAAAACTGATCTGGCGGATGGCCGTGTTCGCATGAACACTGCAGCCTTCTACTATAACTACGAAGGGCTGCAGTATCAGGCAACTGATCCTGAAGTCTTCCAGGGCGGCGTTGGCAATATTCCAAAATCAGAAATCTTTGGTGCCGAGCTTGAGCTCTCAGCTTTCTTGTCTGAGTCACTGATTCTCGATGTGCGCCTGGCATGGCTGGAGACTGAAATCACTGGTGATCACCTGGCTCTGGATAACGTTCAATCGGAAGCTGCGGGCAACGCTTTAATCGGTCAAGGCTTTAACCTTTTCAGTGATGAAATTCAGATAGCCCGCTCCGCTGCAGTGCAAAATGTTAACGGTAATGAACTCGCCAAAACGCCGAAATTTACCGGCAATGTGGCCCTTAACTGGAACACCGAAATCGCCTCTTGGGGTGAACTGAACAGCAGCCTGCAGTACACCTACAGAGGTGACTTTAAGCACCGTATCTTCAATAACGATGCTACCGATGTAGTGCCTAGCTACAAGGTGATTGATCTAGTTGTTGGTCTGCGTCCAGAAGGCAAAGACTGGAAGGTTGAGCTGATTGGTAAAAACCTGACTGACGAGGCGGGTATCAATGCTCGCTTTACTGATGTCTTTGGCGTTGGCGCAACGGGCGACGAGCTGATTGGCCCACGTCAGGTTATGGCGCGTTTCTCTATGGACTTCTAAGTCCAAGTAAACCGGTTACAGGCGGTAAGAAAAACCCAGACTATTTATTAGTCTGGGTTTTTTTATCCGCGGGATAATGAGCCAACAGCTGATTATGCTAATATTGCAGGCTAACTGATAAATCAAATTTGGATCCACCTCTAATGTCAAAACGCTATATTCAAGCCCAACAACTTCTAGAAGATTCCTACCAACTGGCCTGGCAAGTTTTTGAGAGCGGCTATAGACCCAACTATATAGTGGGCGTCTGGCGCGGTGGCGCACCAGTGGGTATAGCAGTGCAGGAATTTCTCGATGTGCTTGGAATAGAGTCGGACCATATTGCCATTCGCACCTCCTCATACAGCCGTGAGGGCGAGCGCAGCAAAACTGTTCATGTTCATGGACTGAGTTATATTATTCGCCAGCTTGAAGCTGAGGACTCACTGCTAATAGTTGATGATGTCCATGACACCGGACTATCGATTCAGCAGGCAATCGCCGATCTAAAACGCGCCTGTAAAAAGAACACGCCACAGATTCGTATAGCCACGCCCTACTACAAACCCAAGAACAACAAGACCGACGGCCCACCGGATTACTATATTCATGAAACTGAAGAATGGTTGGTGTTCCCCCATGAGCTACATGGTTTAAGTGCCGATGAAATTCGTCAGCACAAGCCTGAGCTGTCAGCCTTGATCGATAAGATGGCGCCTTTAATCAAAGGTTAATCCTAAAGATATAGCCCTCTTTCCAACCTCTGATTGACCACGCTTGATGAGTGGCACCGTTATTGCAAAGTCTTAGATCTGTGTAATAAATTGGGTCAGTTAGACAATGAGCAATATCTGTGGGGAAGCTATTCCTGAACAAAAGCCTCGTAGCGGCTGGCTGGCCGAACTCGAACTAGACTATGCCGTTCGCCGAGATAAAACCTGTCTGGTGCGCAAAAAACAGCGTGGCCCTCTCACTCTCCAACGCCCTTTTTATCCCGAGGGCGATATCTGTCACAGCTATATTCTGCATCCTCCCGGGGGCGTGGTAGGTGGCGACACCCTTGAGATAAAACTCCAAGCGGCAGAACACTCTCACTGCTTGATCACCACTCCCGGCGCCACCAAGTTCTACAAATCCAAGAGCGATTTGGTCAGTCATCAGACACAAAAAATCCGCGTCGCTGCAGATGCGGTGGTGGAGTGGCTGCCGCAACAAAATATTTTCTTTCCCGGTGCCCAGTCAGTTTTAAAAACCGAAATTGATATTGCACCAAGAGGGCGTTTTATCGGTTGGGAAGTGCACTGTTTTGGACGCCCGGCCAATAGTGAAGTCTTCGATCGAGGCTCTGTCACCAGCAGCACTGAGATTCGATTAGACGGCGAGCTGCGTTTAGTGGAACAGCTCTGTACTCAGGACAGCGCACTGATCATGTCACCCAGTGGTCTTCGCGGAATGCCCATGCAGGGCAGCTTAATTGCCGCCCCCTGCAGCCAGGCAGAACGAGATCATTTGGAACATATATTGCATCGCTATCAACACTCGGATTCGATCGGCCTCACTCTGGTTGACGACATTTTGGTACTCAGGGTATTGGGCACTCAAATCGAGCCGATACTGGATATTTTCACTCAGATATGGGCCCAGCTGCGCAGCCAATGGTTAGACAAATCATCCTGCTCGCCACGTATCTGGGCCACCTAAATTAAGAACTGACCATGGAATTGACCCCTCGCGAAAAAGATAAATTAATGTTGTTTACCGCCGCACTGCTGGCCGAACGGCGCAAGGCCCGCGGTTTAAAACTCAACTTCCCGGAAGCCATCGCCTTTATCAGTGGCGCTATTCTCGAAGGCGCTCGCGATGGCCGCACTGTGGCGGAATTGATGGACTTTGGCCGCACCTTACTCAGCGCTGACGAAGTGATGGACGGCGTACCCGACATGATTCATGACGTGCAGGTGGAAGCCACCTTCCCCGACGGCACCAAACTTGTCACCGTTCACAATCCGATTGTCTAGGAGCCAACTATGATCCCCGGAGAATTTAAAACAGCCCCTGGCGATATCGAGCTCAATACCGGGCGCAATCTGGTCACTATCTCAGTGGCCAATATTGGCGATCGACCGATTCAAATCGGCTCTCATTATCATTTCTATGAGGTCAACGATGCGTTGATTTTTGAGCGTGAAACCACTCTCGGATACCGACTCAATATTGCCTCTGGCACTGCAGTTCGCTTTGAGCCGGGGCAGGAGCGCACCATAGAATTAGTCGAGTACGGCGGCTCTGGGCATATCTATGGATTCCAGGGCAAGGTCATGGGTCAGCTAGAGGATGGCGTGCAAGCGAGCACGACTGATCGTCTTGCGGCACAAAACAAAAGTACGAGGCAGGAGTAAACCATGCCAAGATCTATTTCAAGACAGGCCTATGCCGAAATGTTCGGCCCTACCACCGGCGACAAGGTTCGTCTGGCGGATACCGAACTCTGGCTAGAGGTGGAAAAAGACTTCACTCTCTATGGCGATGAAGTGAAGTTTGGCGGCGGCAAAGTGATTCGCGATGGCATGGGCCAGAGCCAGCGACCCAGCGCAGAGACCGTTGATCTAGTGATTACCAATGCCTTGATTATCGACCACTGGGGCATAGTCAAAGCCGATGTCGGGGTCAAGAATGGGCGCATTGCGACCATCGGTAAAGCCGGCAATCCCGACACCCAGAGTGGCGTCGATATTATTATTGGCGCAGGCACCGAAGTGCTAGCCGGTGAGGGTCATATTCTCACCGCCGGTGGTGTCGACTCCCATATCCATTTTATTTGTCCCCAGCAAATTGACGAGGCACTGATGTCCGGAGTCACCACAATGCTTGGCGGCGGCACCGGCCCAGCAACCGGCACCAATGCCACAACCTGTACTCCGGGGCCGTGGAATATTCACCGGATGCTCGAAGCTGCAGATACTGCGCCAATGAATATTGGCCTGATGGGCAAAGGCAATGCCAGCCAGCCGGAGCCTATTCGAGAGCAGGTTGCCGCTGGAGTGATGGGCTTAAAACTCCATGAAGATTGGGGCACTACACCGGCCTCAATTAATGAATGTTTAAACGTTGCCGAAGAAACCGATGTGCAGGTGGCGATTCACACCGACACCCTCAATGAGTCCGGTTTTGTCGAAGCTACTCTGGCCGCCATTAATGGTCGCACTATCCACACTTATCACACCGAAGGTGCCGGCGGCGGTCATGCCCCAGATATTATTAAAGCCTGTGGTGAGCTGAATATTCTGCCCTCCTCGACCAATCCAACAAGACCCTACACCATCAATACGGTAGACGAGCATTTGGATATGCTGATGGTCTGCCACCATTTGGATCCCAATATCGCCGAAGATGTGGCCTTTGCCGAATCGCGCATTCGCCGAGAGACCATTGCCGCGGAAGATATACTCCATGATCTGGGCGCCTTTTCGATGATTGCATCGGATTCCCAAGCTATGGGACGTGTGGGTGAAGTGATTATTAGAACCTGGCAAACCGCGCACAAGATGAAAGTCCAGCGCGGTCCATTGGCCCAAGACAGCAGTGCCAATGACAATAATCGTATTAAACGCTATATCGCCAAATACACCATTAACCCGGCCATTGCCCATGGTATTGGCCATGAAGTGGGTTCCATAGAAACCGGCAAACTGGCGGATTTAGTGCTTTGGAAACCGGCTTTTTTTGGCACCAAACCAGCCATTATTATTAAAGGCGGCATGATCGCGGCAGCACCTATGGGTGACCCCAATGCCTCGATTCCAACTCCCCAACCAGTGCATTACAGATCCATGTTTGGCGCTCTGGGTCGAGCCAGTAATAACACCTCCATGCTATTTCTTCCCAATGCCGCCGTGAGTGCTGGTATCCCGGAGCAACTGGGTTTACGCAGTTTAATTGGCACAGTCAAAAACTGTCGCAATGTCACCAAAGCTGACATGCTGCTGAATAGCTATCAGCCAAAAATAGAAGTGGATTCACAAACCTATGAGGTGCGTGCCGACGGCCAGTTACTGGTCTGCGAACCGGCCACAGAGCTGCCTATGGCGCAGCGTTATTTTCTATTTTAACGGCAGGCATTTTAATGATTCGTATTACTCAAATTTTACAAAAAAGCAGTTTGAAAATATCAGCCGTTCACGACACCACACTGAGCCTGCCAATTAGAGAACGCACCAAGAGTCGTATCAAAGTGACTCTGGATGATGGTCGCGAGGCCGGGCTATTTTTACCTCGCGGTGAAATTCTCCGCGGCGGTGATTTGGTTCAGAGTGAAGAGGGTCTAGTGGTAGAGATTAATGCCGCGCCCGAAACCGTCTCGACTGTCACCAGCGACTGCTCTCACGCCCTGGCGCGAGCGAGCTATCATCTGGGCAATCGCCATGTGCCACTGCAGATTGAACCAGATTTTCTGCGCTACCAACACGACCATGTGCTGGATGAAATGGTGGTTGGTCTAGGTCTCTCTGTGGCAGTGGAAGAAGCCCCTTTTGAACCCGAGGCCGGTGCCTACAAAAATGCTTCAGCCAGTCACGGTCATAGCCATGGCCATGATCACTAATTTTTACCGACTTATCATTACAAGCTAGTTACTAAAAGTTAATTATTACAAGCTCATTATTACGAGCTAAGAAACCCCCATTTATTATTTTTAAGGAAACTCAAATGACCCGATTATTTAACCGCCTAACCCTTGGCACTGCATTGGTATTCGGACAGTCTGCGGCTCAAGCGCACAATCCTGATGGCACTGTGGCTTCAGTTTTTCACCTGATTTCAGCGCCGGATCATCTGGGTGTAGTGGTCTTTGCCGTGCTGTTGGTGTGCAGCCTCGGGTCGCGCTTGCTGGAACGCAAGCGAGCTCGCGCCGTTAAAATTAATGCTGAAGACTAGTACTGCTTAAGGTGCCTAGTACCGTTCCAAATAAAGTGCCAAATACAGCACTCGATAACTCACTCTCTGAACTGCGCCTTTTCCAGCTGATTAGCCCCTCACTGCCGGTGGGAGGGTTCACCTATTCCCAGGGTTTAGAGTGGGCTATCGAAGCTCAGTGGGTGACTGATAAACCGAGCTTAGAAAACTGGCTGCAAAGCATTCTCGAAGCCAGTGTTGCGATCCTTGAGTTACCGGTTTTGATCCGCCTATTAGAGGCCTTCAATCATGCTGACGATGCCAGTGTTGTGCACTGGACCCAGTGGTTAGTGGCCTGCCGCGAAACCATGGAGCTGCGCAAAGAAGAGCGCCAGCGCGGCGCTGCACTAGCACGTCTGCTACCCAGCCTCGAGGTTCAAATTCCAGCTCGTCTGGCGACCACAGTGGCCAGCTGTCAACTCACCGGTATTGCCTTGGCTGCCAGCCAGTGGGGTATAGATTGTCAGCAACTATGCCGCGGTTACTGCTGGAGCTGGCTGGAAAATAATGTGGTGGCTGGGGTAAAGCTAATCCCTCTGGGCCAAACTCATGGCCAGCAGATTATGCTCAATATGGCGAAAACCATTCCCGCTGCAGTGACTCAGGCGATGACCACCGAGGACAACGATATTCGCAGTTCAACACCGGCGATGGCGATTGCCAGCAGCCGCCATGAAACTCAATACACTCGACTATTTCGATCTTAAATAGGACTTATCCATGACTGACTTATCTAAAATTTCCTCGACAGCTCCCCTGCGTATTGGCGTCGGCGGCCCCGTGGGTTCAGGCAAAACCGCACTGCTTGAAGCGCTGTGTAAAACCATGCGTGATACTTACAATCTGGCAGTGGTAACCAATGATATCTACACCCAGGAAGATGCAATTATTTTGACTCGAGCTGAGGCCCTGGCTGCGGACCGGATTATTGGCGTTGAGACCGGCGGCTGCCCTCACACGGCTATTCGTGAAGATGCGTCCATGAACCTTGCGGCGGTGGAAGAGATGAGCCAGCGTCATGCGGGTTTGGATTTAATCTTTATTGAAAGTGGCGGCGATAATTTGAGCGCCACCTTTAGTCCTGAGTTGGCAGATCTAACCATCTATGTGATCGATGTTGCCGCGGGCGAAAAAATTCCTCGCAAAGGCGGCCCCGGAATTACCAAAGCGGATTTGCTGGTGATTAATAAAATTGATCTGGCGCCCTATGTGGGAGCCAATCTGGAGATTATGGATAGCGATACCAAGCGTATGCGTCCAACCAATCCCTATGTCTTTACCAACTTGCACAAGCATACCGGCCTTGATGTGATTATCGACTTTATTGTCGATCGTGGCATGTTAGCGGCTTAGTTAAGCTGTTGAAATTTAACTGAGTAGTCTGTCAGCGCAGGATATCTGAGTTACAAAAAATGAGTTGCCCGGTGTTAAGGACAACTCATTTTTTTTGTTTCTAGCAACGGGTCACCTAGTGGCTGCTTTATCGAGTGGCTACTCTATCCAGTGGCTATTCTATCTAGTGGCTAATCATCCAAGGTCGCATGGAGGGAAACATTTTATTGCCGTCTGCGGTATAGAAAAGATTCGATTTCTTTCCTGAACTGCAACCGCAATCCGATGCATGTTTCTTGTCATGGGTGCGCCGATCCAGTGTCGAAATAATCGGCTCATGCTGCGCCTTTTCATTGCGCTCCATAGCCTGCTTAGTCTCTTTCATCATCGACACTATATGGGGCGGCAGGGCTAATATTCGCGGCGAGACCACCCCACATTGGGGGCAGTCAACTGGCGCTTCCATATTAGCAATGGTGCTGAGTTCGGAGAACACTCCGTGCTGTTGGCACTTGTAATCATATAAAGGCATTGTTTAAAGCTCCNNATAATAAAGCGGCTTGATAAAAAGCGGTTTAATCCAAATCCGCGGCTTTTGGAATATCGTTGGCCGCGCCGTCAACCGCAATGGTCGGGCCATTGGCATTGGGGTGCATATCGAAGTCAAAGATATCCGTTGGCAACCAGAGGGTCGCACAGGCATTGGGAATATCCACCACGCCACTGATATGACCCTGCACCGGCGCACAACCAAGAATCGCATAGGCCTGGGCTTTGGTATAACCAAACTTGGTCATATAGTTAATCGCATTTAAGCAGGCCTGACGGTAGGCAACATGAACATCCAAATAGTGCTGACCACCGCTCTCATCAACCGAGATACCTTCAAAGATTAGGTAGTCATCATATTTTGGAACCATTGGGCTGGGCTTAAAGATTGGGTTCTTAACGCCGTACTGAACCATGCCGTCCTTGATCAGATGGACACGCATATGAATCCAACCGGCCATTTCGATGGCACCACAGAAGGTGATTTCGCCGTCACCCTGACTAAAGTGCAAATCACCTACAGAGAGGCCAGCACCGTCTTGATACACTGGGAAGTAGACCGTTGATCCACGGGTCAAATCTTTAATATCACAGTTACCGCCATGCTCACGGGGCGGCACTGTACGTGCACCCTCTGCAGCAGCGGCATCGCGCTCGGCACCTTGCATCTGACCCATATGAGCTACTCGGGCTTCGGGCAGACAGGCTAGCTCTGGAATGCGCTCAGGATCTGTATCAACCAGGCCCTGCTCACGCTCATTCCAGGTATCGAGCAATTCTCTGTTCGGCAGACAACCAATGAGTCCCGGGTGCAGACAGCCGGCAAATTCAACGCCGGGTATATGGCGAGATTTAGTGAACATGCCATTGAAATCCCAGATTGATTTCTGTGCTTCAGGAAAGTGTTCGGTTAAAAATCCGCCGCCGTTTTGCTTGCTAAAGAAACCGTTAAAACCCCACTGGGATTCTTCAAAGGTGCCGATATCAAGGATTTCTACCTGGAGCAAATCACCGGGCTCTGCGCCCTCCACTTCAATGGGGCCTGACAGGAAGTGCACCTGACCCAAATCTACATCGCGCACATCTTCTGCGGAATCATTGTTTTTAATTTGACCACCGGTCCAGTCATAGCACTCGACTTTAAAATCGTCACCGGGCTTTACTTTGGCAACCATTGGAATATCGGGATGCCAGCGGTTGTGGACCTTGTCGTTGGTGTAGGGGCTTTCGTTTAGATTAATTTTAATAATGGTTTCGGCCATAATTTTATTCCTTTTTTGCTTTTGTTTGCTTTTATAACAATAAGTTTTTAAAAGTAATGGTTAAAAAATATTAAACAGATAAATAGGCTGCGATCTTTTTCTGATCCGCAGTGGCACTGGGTTCCTGGTGAACTATATTGCCCTTTTCGATCACCATAACGCGGTCCGATACATCCAGAGCAAAACTCAAAACCTGCTCTGACACTAAAATCGACAGTCCACGCTCATCTCGAATACGTCTTAATGTGTGCACCATCTCGCGAATAATCGAAGGCTGAATGCCCTCGGTAGGCTCATCTAAAATCAGCAGTTTTGGGCGACTGGCCAGAGCGCGGGCAATGGCTAGCTGTTGCTGCTGACCGCCGGACAGATTACCGCCTCGACGCTTACCCATTTCCTTGAGAACCGGAAATAGATCGTACAAATCTTCAGGGATTTTTTTCTCACCGGTGGTAGTCAGTCCGGTAATAATATTTTCGGTAACCGTCATGGTTGAAAAAATCATTCGCCCCTGGGGCACAAAGCCAATACCACTGGCAACCCGCTGATGACTTTCCATGGGACCAATCTCTTCGCCACCCAGCGTGATGGAGCCAGACTGGTGTGGCACCATACCGATTAGGGACTTGAGCAAGGTGGTTTTACCCATACCATTGCGTCCTACCAAGGCGACAATCTCACCTTCGCCAATCTCTAAATTCATATCGTTGATCACACGGCTCTGGCCGTAAGCAACGTTGTAGTCCTGTAATTTCAACATGCTATAAATTCCTTAATGGCCGAGATAGACTTCGATGACTTTGGGATCTTTTTGAACATGGTCCATACTGCCCTCAGACAACACTTTGCCCTGGTGCAATACGGTTACCCGGTCGGCAATATCGGCGACAAAATTCATATCGTGCTCAATCACAATCACCGAGCGATCTTTGGTAATTTTCAATAAAAGTTCCGCAGTCTTTTTGCGTTCCGCAACCGACATACCGGCGACCGGTTCATCCAGCATCAATAGACTTGGCTGCTGAATCAGCAACATGCCAATTTCTAACCACTGCTTCTGACCATGACTGAGAAGGTCTGCCTGCATGCCCAAGTGCTCCTGAAGGAAAACCATTTCGGCGGTTTCCTCAATGGCCTTTAGGACCTCGGCATCACGCTGAAAGCCCAGGGCACCAAATACTGAACGACCGCGGGGGAAGGACAGTTCGAAATTTTCAAACACGGTGAGATCTTCGTAGACTGAAGGGTTTTGGAATTTACGGCCGACACCAGCATGAACAATTTCATGCTCGGTCATTTTGCTCAGATCTTTACCGCGAAACTTGATCGAACCCTCTGTGGACTTGGTGCGTCCACAGATCAAATCCAATACCGTAGTTTTGCCGGCGCCATTGGGGCCAATAATCACGCGGATCTCGCCTTCTTCTACATAAAAGGACAGGTCATCAACCGCCTTAAAACCATCAAAGGACACTGTTAATCCTTCAACCGATAAAACAAAGTCTTTGCTAGACATGGCTTATTTAGCTCCTAGGGTTGATTCGGATTCTGATACGAGTTCGGGTAGAGTTTCTACCGGCTTGTCTTTGTTGATAAACGTGACTGCCGCGTGATAGAAACGATTAACCGGTGCTGATATATAAGTGTTGTAGAGTCCCATCAAACCATTGGGGAAGATCGACACTACGGCGATAAACATACCGCCCAGCGCGAACAGCCAGAGTTCCGGTATGGCTTCCGACAAGGTGGTCTTGGCAAAGTTAACCGCCAGAGCACCGTAGACAGCGCCAAGTAATGACAGTCGGCCGCCCACAGCACAGAAGATCACCATTTCGATGGAGGGTACAATTCCCACAAAGCTCGGTGACATAAAGCCAACCTGTAGGGTAAATAGCGCACCCCCGATGGCAGAGAGCATGGCGGCAAAGGTGAAGATAAAGATCTTAAAATTGTCGACGTTATAGCCGGAGAAACGCACCCGCTCTTCGGTATCGCGCACCGCCACCAGCAGTCGTCCGAGCTTTGAGCGCAGGACAAACTGACAGAGAAACAAGCAGATAAAGACAAAGGTGACACAGACAAAGTAGAGAATCACTTTGGCTTCATCGGTGCGAATATCCCAGCCCAGCAGAGTACGCAGATCGGTAATACCGTTAATGCCACCGGTCATGCCCTGACTACCCACAATTAAGATAGTGAGAATCGCGGCAACTGCCTGCGTAATAATGGCGAAGTAAACACCGCCGACGCGACGCTTAAACATTGCTAGACCAATCAAGAAAGCAAACAGGCCGGGCACTAGTATCACAGCGATAAGGGATAGGCCTAAGCTGTTGAACGGTTCCCAGAACCAGGGCAGCTCAGTGAGCTGGTTCCAATCCATAAAGTCTGGAATGCCTGGGGTGGACTGGATCGCGGTGTTCTCAACGCTGGAGGCTTCAAGCTTGAGGAACATAGCCATACAGTAGCCGCCAATACCAAAGAACACGCCCTGACCGAGACTTAAAATACCGCCGTAACCCCAGCAGAGCACCAGACCCATAGCAACGAAAGAATAGCTCAGATACTTGCCAATCAAGTTGAGTCGGAAGTCATCTACCGACAGCGGCAAGACAACAAATAACAGTATCGCCAGAACAATAAAGCCACCCAGTTCGGCTGGGGATAAAAATTTCTGCTTTGAATAATTAGACATTTCTTATATCTCCTAGCGACGAATCTTGAGAGTGAATAGACCCTGAGGGCGGAGCATTAAGATGACCACGATCATGCCCAGGGTAAGCACCTTGGCGATCGAGCCACTCATAAAGAATTCAAGAATTGTCTGTGCCTGAGAGATAGTGAAGGCAGAGGCGATAGTACCCATAAGGTTCGCCGCACCACCAAATACCACAACCATAAAGGTGTCGACTATATAGAGCTGACCGGAGGTGGGACCTGTGGAACCAATCATGGTGAAGGCGCTGCCAGCGATGCCGGCAATACCGCAACCCAGAGCAAAGGTCATGCGATCTACTATCGAGGTGTTAATACCTACCGCAGCTGCCATGGGGCGGTTTTGAACAACCGCGCGCACTTTGGCACCCCACTGGGAGCGCTGCATAATAAAGTAAACAGACAGGGTAATCAGCAGGGTCAAGACCATCACAATAATGCCATTGATGGGAATCTCTACCATGTCGGTTACCGGGATCGAACCCATCATCCAGTCTGGAAGTGAGACACCTTTTTCACGGGCGCCAAAAACAGAGCGATAGGTTTGCTGCAGAATTAAGCTTAGGCCCCAGGTCGCTAACAGCGTATCCAGAGGTCGTTTATAAAGCCGGCGGATTAAGGCCCATTCCACAAAGGCGCCGAGACTGGCCGCCGCTATAAACGCGAGAACAATGGCAACAAAGAAATAGATGCTCGAGAGTCCAGGCAGATAGGCTTCAAAAAATAATGAGGTGAGATAGGTGACGTACGCACCAAGGATCATAAATTCGCCGTGGGCCATATTAATAACGCCCATTTGGCCGAATATAATCGCCAAACCCAGTGCCATAAGCACTAGTACCGAGAACAAGATAAGTCCTGCGAATCCCTGCATGGCAAAAATTGCCATTAGTTCAGAACCTGTATATCCGTCAAACATGATCAATTCCTTGGTTAAAAAAATTTATACAAAAAGGATACTGGCGCCCGAGGGCGCCAGTGGTTTAACGCTTATTGATAACCTTTAGGGAATGGGTTTGGCTCGATAAGTTCTTCTGACTCAAAGACCACATCAAACTGACCATCTTCACGTGCTAGACCGATACGCGCCTTGGACCACAGGTGCTGGTTTTCGTGAACTTTTACATAGCCTTCTGGGGCTGTAGTCACTTCGATACCTGGCAAAACGTCTTTAAGCTTGTCGATATCGAAAGAACCGGCTTTCTCAACCGCATACTTCCAGATCCAAGGACCTAAGTAAGCTGCTTGAGTAACGTCACCGATAACACTGTCTTCGCCCCACATTTCTTTAAAGGCTTTAACGAAAGATTCGTTGTTGCCGTTAGTCAGGCTCTGGAAGTACTTCATAGAAGAGTAAGCACCGACCAAGTTCTCACCACCGATACCCAAGACTTCGTCTTCAGTAACAGAGATAGTCAGCATAAGCGGCTTCTCTTTTCTCCAATCGATACCAGCAGCTTTAACCTGCTTGTAGAAAGCAACGTTAGATCCACCTACAACAGCGGCGAAAATAATGTCAGGCTTCTTCAGTTTTACTTTGTTGATCACCGAGTTGAACTGGGTGTGACCCAGTGGGTAGTACTCTTCACCAACAACCTTAAGACCCAATTTAGCGATATGCTTACGGGCGATTTTCATCGAGGTACGAGGCCAGATATAGTCAGAGCCCAGAAGGTAGAAAGTCTTCACGCCTTTAGTTTTTACAACCCAATCGATACTCGCAATAATCTGCTGTGTGGCTTCTTGACCGGTGTAAACAACGTTTGGAGACTGCTCAAGTCCTTCATAGAAAGTCGGGTAGAACAGCATACCGTTGTATTGTTCGAAAACAGGCAGTGCTGCTTTACGGCTAGCTGATGTCCAGCAGCCCATTACCGCGGCAACTTTATCTTTTACCAAAAGCTTGCGTGATTTCTCAGCAAAGGTGGGCCAATCACTGGCGCCATCTTCCTGGATATATTCGATTTGACGACCTAACACACCACCAGATTCATTGATCTGCTTGATGGCCAGTTTCTCAGCCTGGGTAGAACCCGTCTCACTGATCGCCATGGTGCCGGTGATCGAGTGAAGGATACCTACGGTGACTGTGTCATCGGTAACCGCGAGACCGGTGGTGTTTACTGCGGATGTTGCAAATTCTTCAGGTGCTGCTTGGGTGAGGCCTGCTTGGGCCACTGCAAAGGCTGCAGCGGATACCAGCAGGGCACGACGCCAAGTTGGGATGTTACTAGTAGTGGAGCTTTTCATGGGGAGACCTCAGTAAGTTAAACTCGCTGAGATTATTGGGCGCGGCGGTAAATCGCACAATTCGCCTTATAGCCCAAGGTATACGTTATTTAGCGCATATGACTTTGGAGGATTGTCTGGGAGGATAAAAGGCTGCTTAAAAAGAGACTTGCTAAAGAGCTTGTTTAAAAAAGATCCGGGCTAAGGAGCCTGGTTATGACCAGGCACAGTGTTCCATTGGCAGACTAATTGCATTGCCTAAAGCATCAGTTCTTTTTTTCTTTTCGTCACAGGTGCTCCAATGACTGCTAGATCAAAGCAAGGCGTCTATGGCGCGCGCCGCAAGTACAACCAGTGGGTTGGCGATCAAACCCTGGAAGATTACGCGCTGAGATTCACCAGCGTCAGTGCACGAAAATGGAGCGCTTTAAAAGTCGCAAGCACCGCTTTGGGTGCGATTACCTTTTTGGCTCTCGAAGCGATTGGTGGCTCGATCACCCTGAGCTATGGTTTTTACAACGCCGTGGTCTCGATCTTGCTGGTAAGTGCGGTTCTATTACTACTCTCAATGCCGATTAGTTATTACAGCAGTAAATACGGTCTCGATATAGACCTGCTGACTCGCGGTGCAGGATTCGGCTACTTAGGCTCAACCATCACCTCGCTGATCTACGCCTCGTTTACCTTTATCTTTCTAGCCCTTGAAGCCAGTATTATGGCCCTGGCTTTAGAGCTTATCTTTGGCCTGCCTCTGCACTGGGGTTATCTGGTAAGCACCCTGGTGGTGATTCCCGTAGTCACCTACGGCATTCGCATGATCACCCGATTCCAAGCCTGGACACAGCCATTTTGGGTGCTGCTGCAACTGCTGCCGATCGCCTATATCCTCATCAACAATACTGGCAGCCTAGACAACTGGGTGCAGTTTCAAGGGCAAGCGCAAAGTGCTCCAGAGCTGGACTGGCTGATGATTGGCGCGGCCTCAACACTGCTGTTTTCACTGGTGGCACAGATAGGTGAACAGGCGGATTACGCGCGCTTTATTCCACCGCAACAGGTAGCCGGTAAAAAATCCTGGTGGCTGGCAACCATTTTGGCGGGGCCCGGCTGGATTATTATTGGCGCCTTTAAGCTGTTGCTCGGTTCGTTTTTATTGGTGCTGGCGATCAACTACGGTATTAGTCCGGAGCAGGCTGCCGAGCCGACCCAGATGTATCTGGTGGCTTTCAGTTATGTCAGCCAGTCGCCCTCAACGATACTCGCCCTGACAGCCGCCTTTGTTGTGCTCTCTCAGTTAAAAATTAATGTCACCAATGTCTATGCTGGCTCGATCGCCTGGTCAAACTTTTTCGCCCGTCTTACCCATGCTCATCCGGGGCGCGTGGTCTGGGTCGTGTTTAATGTAGTAGTGGCGATTATCCTGATGGAAATAGGTATTTATAGCGCCCTCGAAAAAACGCTGGGTATATTCGGTATTATCGCTCTCTCCTGGATTGGTTCCATGGTCGCGGATCTGGTGATCAATAAACCACTGGGGCTGAGCCCACCGCATATAGAATTTAAACGTGCCCATCTCTACGATATCAATCCGGTTGGCGTGGGTGCCATGCTCATATCCATGACTTTGGGCATTATTGCTTACAACGGTGTATTCGGTGCTGGCGCTCAAGCCTTCTCGTCGTTTATTACTCTGGGCCTGACGTTCTTAATCTCACCTTTAATTGCCTGGGCAACCAGGGGGCGCTATTACATTGTTCGCCCTGCCCCTGTGGATACGGAGCAATCTAGTTCTCAATCTAGCTCGCTATTTAGCCCTCTATCTAGTGCTCAATGTGGTGTCTGTGAAAATACCTTTGAAAAGCCGGATATGACCTACTGCCCGCTCTATCAGCTGCCGATCTGCTCCCTGTGCTGTTCACTGGATGCTCACTGCAAAGACGCCTGTCGAACCAAGGGATTAATTTCGAATCAATTTTTAACCTTTGTGCAGCTATTTTTTAAATCCGTCAGGCTGCGGCATATTCAATCCAGAGCGTTTAAATTCACGCTGCTATTTAGCGCTAATATGGGCATTTTTCTATCACTGATTATGGTGGCTTCGGTAAAAACTATCAGTCTTTATCCAGACCAAGCGGCCATTATTGAAACGTTTTCTTGGACTATGTCAGCAATTTCGATAATCGTCTTGATGATCGCTACCTGGTCCTATTTATTGAGCATGGAAGGACGCCAACTGGCGCAAGATGAGTCACAGCGACAGACCCAATTGCTGATCAATGAAATAAAGGCGCACGAAAGAACTGATCTGGAGCTGCAGCAATCGAAAGAAAAAGCCGATGCCGCGAATATCGCCAAGAGCCGTTATCTAGAGAGAATTAGCCACGAGCTGCGCACACCGTTAAATTCCGTTATGGGCTATGCCCAGCTGTTAGAGGGTGCCGATGATATTCCCCTACCGCGACGGGAGTCGATCAAAGTGATGCGCAGCAGCAGTGAACATCTAACTGATCTGATCGAAGGGCTGGTGGATATCTCAAAAATTGAGGCGGGGCGACTCGACCTGCACCGTAACAAAGTCGATATGCTGGCGATGATTGAACAGCTGATGTATATGTTTCAAATACAGGCTCAGAGCAAAAATATAAGCCTTAACTTTAGCCATCAAGAGAGACTTCCTGAAACGGTTTTTGCCGACGGTAAACGACTGCGTCAGGTGATGATTAATCTGATTTCTAACGCCATAAAATTTACCCCCGAAGGCAGTGTTTCCGTGGACCTTAAATATCGCAATCAGGTGGCCTATTTTAGCGTCACTGATACGGGTGTGGGCATTGAGGATGAGGATATCTCGCGCATCTCTGAGGCCTTTGTGCGCATTGCCAACCCTATGCATCAGGTCGCTGGCAGTGGTTTGGGACTGGCTATTACTCAGGCACTGGTACATCGCATGGGTGGTGATTTAAGTATTGAAAGTCGCTTTGGCGAGGGGTCGACCTTTACTGTGTCACTGATGCTGCCGAGCAGCCGCGAGGTTACCCATCAGCCTATTGTCGCCGACCGGGTGATCGGCTATCACGGCGAGACGCTCAGCCTTATGGTGGTTGATGACGATGCCGTACAACGCCGTCTATTGATCGATACGCTAACGCCCCTGGGCTTTAACGTGATTGCCGCCGCCGACGGTGCCTCCTGTTTGCAGATGTTGGAGCAATGCACACCCAAGCTATTTATGCTGGATATCTCGATGCCCAATATGACCGGTTGGGAGCTCGCCGCAGAACTGCGCCAGCGTGGACTGAATGTGCCTATAGTGATGATTTCGGCGGAGGCTGACGAAGGTCTTGGATTAGGTGGCGGCCGTCATGAGGAGGAGGATGCGCCGCTGCACAATGACTATCTGGTGAAGCCCATCAATATGCCTTCGCTGCTAACCACATTGGCTGACCAGCTTAATATTACTCTGCAACTGGCCGGTGACAGCACGCCCGAGGACGCGCCTAACAAATTAAAAAGCGGTTTAAAAAATGATCCTTTAATTATTAAAGAACTGCTCTATTTTATTGATATTGGCTATGTCGATGGGTTTAAAAATGCCCTGCTAAAAGCTGAAACAGGGGACCGTCTAAATCCTCAGCTATGTGCCGATTTACATCGCAACCTAGCCCAACTAGACCTGACAAAAATCCACTCTCAACTGATGACGATTAATAATGAAAGTTAATTCTAAATGTAGTGGCGTCGTACTGATCGTAGACGACAACCCGGAAACCATCAGCATGCTCAATACCACTCTCTCCGAGGTTGGACTGACGGTGCTGGTCGCACTGTCTGGACAGCAGGCACTGACTATTGCCAAGCGTATCAAACCGGAAATTATTTTGATGGATGCGATGATGCCAGAAATGGATGGCTTTGAAGCCTGTCGCCGCATCAAGAGTGATGCCCTGATCGCACATATTCCCGTTATCTTTATGACCGGACTGCATGCCAGTGAAGATATAGTCCGAGGTTTCGATGCCGGCGGTATCGACTATGTTACCAAACCCATAGATGTTCAGGGGTTAGTGGCACGCATCGGCGCCCAACTAACCAACTCGCGCATTGCCAATGGCGCGCGCCAGGCTCTCGACACACTGGGACAATACTCTTTGTCGGTTGATCTAAATGGCAAGATTCTCTGGTCGACTCCCAACACTCACAACCTTATGAATAGCAGTGGTGCCACACCAGATTGGATTGCCGACACACTGCCAGGACATCTGCAACCCTGGCTGGCTGAAGGGGCCAAACAACCACTTCGTCTAGAGGATTTAGCTCAACCGCTGTTAGTTACGGCGCAGGAATCTGAGGACGCTGATGAGAGATTATTGGTACTCGAACTGGCCAATAAACCCAACGATGAGGAGCTGCTTCGAGAGAAGTTTGGGCTCACCGCTCGAGAAGCCGAAGTACTAACTTGGATTTCCAAAGGTAAAACCAATCATGAAATAGCCATTATTTTGGATTTCAGTCCTCGTACTGCGAATAAACATTTGGAACAAATATTTCGCAAATTGAATGTTGAAAACCGTACTACTGCTGCAGCGGTTTCTCTCAGATACCTGAGTCAAATAAAATAAGGGAACTGCTTTATAAGTCATTGTGCGTAGTCCCCTAGTGTTTAACACGCATATCAAAAAACCCCATTGTCTTTAATATAAACCTATCACTTTGTTGCGCAAATTTTTGCTCTGAGAGTGTTGTATCAAGTGAGCTTGCCGAATTTGGGGGCATGCCTTGTTTAAGGTCTAAATTTAACTTTGAGGTTTATAACCATATGAAAATGTTCAAAAAAACCCTGATTGCTGCAGCAGCGGCATCAACTCTATCTTTTGCTGTTGCACCTGCAGCTGTTGCTGAAGTATCTGCTTCTGCATCGATTTCGTCTTCTTACCTGTGGCGTGGATATGACTTAGGTCAAGGCGACGCAGCACTGGCTGCCGACATCGTTTACAGCGCAAATGGTTTCACCGCTGGCATGTGGGTTTCTTCTGGCGACGTGAACATGGGTACTGAGTATGATTTCTTTGCCGGTTACGGCGGATCAGTTGGCGAGTTTAACTACAGCTTCAGCTACTTTACTTATATGTACCCATCGGCAGATACCAACAATGAAGCCGGTGAATTACAAGAATACGTTTACTCTGTTGGCTATGGTCCAGTAGCGCTGACTGTCTATGACGACATCGACAGTAACTATTCCTACACCACCCTCGGCTACGATGTTGGTGCCTTCTCTCTAATGTATGGTGCTCACGATAACGGCGCTAACAACCAAGAAAACTTCGACGTGACTTACAGCTACAACGACTCTCTGTCTTTCACCTACAGCACCCCATTTGGGTCTGATGTTGAAGAAGCAGAGCCAACGTTTGTTGCTTCCTACTCTTTGCCATTTTAGTAAATGGTTCTGGTTAGTTTAGCGGTCTCAGTGTCCTCCCAAGTTCTGAGACCAAAGAACTGCCTTAAAGAGAGCCCACTTTTGATGCTTTGTTTTACCTGCCATTGCAACTGATGGTAGCGGTGTCACCAACAGTCTCTGTGTCCTCCCAAGTTCAGAGACCGTTGGCGTCGCCAAGAATATGGAAAGGCCCTTTCAACTGTTTTTATAGTGCAGTTTGAAGGGCTTTTTTATTGCGTGCTAATAAACCCGATAACTGCTCAAGCTCGTCTTATCCTTCTGCCGCTTTACCGCCCACAGATCTGGACTTTACCCGCACTGTTACTCAACCCTTCAAAAGTAGGTACTATGGAGGTCATTGATATTAAAAAAAACCGGATAACAATAATAGGCCTAGATATTTACCGGCCAGCAAAATATGGGGGCAGAGATGGTTCAGTGGTACCTGGAATACGAGTATTGGGTTGCCGTAGTGCAGCTAGTACTGGCAATGCTGGGGATGGGCGCCGGACTGCGCGTGGCTGACTTTCAGAAAGTGGTGCTACAGCCAAAAGCAGTGAATATTGGCTTGCTCATGCAGCTTGTGATCGTGCCATTGGTTGCCTTTGGTTTTATTGTCTTTACCCACTTACCCGCGGGAATGATTATTGGTATCGCGATTATTGCGGCCATACCCGGCGGTACTTCCTCCAATATTTTCACCTTTATGGCGCGTGGCAATGTGCCTCTATCAATTAGCATCACAGCGTTGACCTCGGTGGCCTGCCTGGTGACCACACCTTTGATCCTAGATTTTCTGATCGCAGAATATATGCCCGACAGTTTTACCATGCCAACCCTGAGGATCGCTATCGAAATTGGCCTATGCCTGCTGCTGCCACTGCTTTTGGGAATGGGTGTTCTGCGGCGGTTTCCCGACTATGCAGGACGCTTCTCAACAATTTGCGTACGCGGCTCACTGTTGGGAATTGCCCTGATTGCAGCCGGCTCCATCGGCGCTGGGCGGCTCAATATTGGTGATACGCCAACCGTTAATCTAGTCATGATGCTAGGGTTTATTATCGGCCTGACGGTTATTGGCATCGGCTTAACCAAAGCCTTTGGGTTAGCACAACGAGACAACACCGCTATCGAAATGGAAGTGGTGGTGCGCAATATCAATCTTGGCCTGTTACTCAAGGTGTCACTTTTCCCATTGGTCGTAGGGGAGGTTAATGCGTTGGCCGATATGGTGTTACTGTCACTTTTACTCTATGGCGCGTGGCAGCTAATTATGGGGTTTGCGCTTATTTTTTGGCGGCGAAACAGTACCAAGGGAACGACTCAAACCCTGACATCAGCTTAGGAGGAAAAGAAAAAGGAAAGGGATAAAGAGAGAGACAAAGAGCTCAATGCAAAAATAATAATTCTTATAGGGGTCTTAATATGAAACGTTTTGCCGTACCTTCTAGACTAGCAGCACTACTGACCTCTAATGTACTTTTAGCGAACAGTCTCGCTGAATGTTGAAGGTGCCACAGGCTCACCGCTTAATCCTATGGCTATATTCTAAAACTGCACAGTGCTTTTTTATTCAGTTGCTCAGGGCTTGCCCACCGCTGCCCTGATCAACTGCTGCATCGCCAGAGCCGCCGCCGAGAGTGCTTGCTGAGGGCGGGTAACTATACCCACCTGATGGGTTATAACAGGGGCGCTAATAGCGCGACAATGTAAGCCCATCTCTTCCATCTGTGCGCGACTAGTACTGGGTACCACACTCAAACCCAGACCTTCATTGACCATGCGCCCAATACTGACCAGCTGATGCGATTCAAAGGCCGGAGTTAGCAGTAAACCTTTTTCCTGCAATGCCTGATCGATCAGCTTGCGCGTGCCCGCGGGTCGCTGGAGGCTCAAATGGGGATAGGCTAAAAGGTCGATCCACTTCAATGTCTGTTTCTCTAGAAGTGGATGCTTGAACGGTAAAATAGCCACAAAGCGATCTTGATATAAGGGTTGAAAATGAAGATCTGGCGCATCTTCAGGTGCAAAAGTGATACCCAACTCAGAGCGTTCTTCTCTGACCATCTGGACCACATTCTCAGCAATTACATCGTGCACCGTAATATGAATATTCGGATATTGGCTATGGAATTCCGCCAGAATCTTGGGCAGGAAATTGGTCGTGTAAGTGGGCATCGCCGCTATATCAAGCTTGCCGCGCCCCAGAGCAAAGTGATTGCGTACATCCTGCATCGACTGCTCCCATTCCGATAACAGACGCCGGGCCACGGGATAAAAGGCTTTGCCTTCAGGGGTCAAGGTCACCGAGCGTGTTGTGCGCGCCAACAGCTTGCCGCCGAGAGATTGCTCAAGATTTTTCATTGCCACACTGAGCGCCGGCTGAGACAGATGCAGCTGAATCGCCGCCTCAGCAAAACTGCCGGTGCGCGCAACCGTTGTGAACACTACGATTTGATTTATGGGTATAGACATTAATAGCCTAAGATTATTAATTAGTTAAAATTTACAATTTGTTAAATATAAGGGCATCTTGCATTCTTAGCAAATCTTATACATTGGTTAGGCAATCAGCAGGAGTTTACCGTGGCCGGTTTTGACAAAGTGGTAACCAGTTATGCAGAGGCCCTCGAGGGCTTAGAAGATAATATGACCATTATCGCGGGAGGCTTTGGTCTCTGCGGGATTCCAGAAAATCTGATCAAAGAGATCAAACGGCGAGGTACTAGAGGCCTCACTATTGCCTCGAATAACGCTGGCGTCGATGGCAAGGGTCTCGGCATCCTGCTGGAGGACCGGCAGATTAAAAAAATGATCGCCTCCTATGTGGGTGAAAACGCCCTCTTCGAAGCCCAGATGATGAGTGGTGAGCTAGAAGTTGAGCTGACACCTCAAGGCACCTTGGCGGAAAAAATGCGCGCCGGTGGCGCCGGCATCCCAGCCTTCTTTACCGCTACAGGTTATGGCACGCCAGTGGGCGAGGGCAAAGAGGTGCGGGCATTTAACGGCCGCGAGTATATTCTCGAGGAGGCACTGTTCGGTGACTTCTCCATTGCCAAGGCTTGGAAAGCCGATCGCTACGGTAATCTAATGTTCCGCAAGACCGCGCGCAACTTTAATCCTATGGCGATTACCGCGGGGAAAATTGCGGTGGTAGAGGTGGAAGAAATTGTCGAAGTGGGCCAGCTGGACCCAGATGAAATTCATCTGCCGGGCATATATGTCAACCGCCTGATCCAGGGGACTTTTGAGAAAACCATTGAACAGCGCACTGTGCGCAGCGCATAAGGAAAATTTGCTATGGCTTTAACTCGCGAACAGCTAGCTCAACGGGTAGCTCAAGAATTTCATGACGGCTTCTACGTTAATCTGGGTATAGGTATTCCCACATTGGCGGCCAACTATATTCCAGAGGATATGCAGGTGATGCTGCAATCGGAAAACGGACTGTTGGGCATGGGGCCCTTCCCTCTCGAAGAAGAAGTAAATGCAGATCTGATTAATGCGGGCAAACAGACGGTGACTATGGTCACTGGAGCCTCGTTATTTTCCTCGGCAGACTCCTTTGCCATGATTCGTGGTGGCCATGTGGATCTCACTGTACTCGGCGCTTTTGAAGTGGACTGTCAGGGCAATATTGCCTCTTATATGATTCCGGGAAAACTGATTAAAGGGATGGGCGGTGCTATGGATTTGGTGGCTGGCGCAGATAATATTATTGTCACCATGACCCATGCATCCAAATCTGGGGCATCGAAACTGCTGGCCGAATGCACCCTGCCCCTCACCGGAAAAGGCTGTATTAAACGCGTACTGACGGATCTGGCTTTAATGGATATAGTCGAGGGTAAGTTTGTTTTGCGAGAGCGCGCCCCCGGAGTGAGCGTCGAAGAGATCGCCAAGCTGACTGCTGGCGAACTGGTTATTCCGGATAATGTTCCTGAGATGCGCTTTTAGCGATCAGCTGCCTATAAGTATTCTGAGAAATAGTGGGTCACACGCTGCTCAATATACTGCGGATCTGACTGCCAGGCTCGGGCATGGGTTTCACAGGGCGACTGCCAATATTCTTTAGGTTGTTTTGCAGCGGCGTAATTTCTCTCACCATGAGAGAGGCCAACTAGCTTATCCCCCGAGCAATGAATAATAAATACCGGTCTCGGGGCTATATCTGCCAGCATATCCTCTGGATTTAGCACAGCCATATCCATGCCCGTACGCTGTTCTAAAATCCAAGTGGTCAGAGGCAGCAGAGGAAAACTTGGCAGCCCCACATACTGCTGGATAATCTCAGCGTAGAGATCCTCCAAGTTGGCCCAACCCGCCTCAAAGACGCCTGCATCGATGCGAGGGTCGGCCTGCATTGCCATAATTGAGGTGGCGGCGCCCATGGAAGTGCCGAAGATACCGATACTGTAAATAGCTTTTTGCCGGTGCAGATAGTCCACAGCAGCCACCACATCCTCGCGTTCAAAATAACCCATAGTGGAAAAGGTCCTGGCATTGGTACCACTGTTGCGCAGATCAAAAACCAGTATATTAAAACCCGCCCCATGTACTGCTTTAAACCAACGCATTCCCTCGTGCCGATCGGCGCCGTGACCATGGACAAAAATAACGGCTTTATCAGACGCTTGCGCCGGTATATACCAGCCACTTAGGTCGGTGCCATCCTCCGACTTAAAAGCAATATCATCAAAGGCAAGGTCTAGCTGGGAAGGATCACCACAGTATATAAAGTGCTCTTCACTACAGGTGTATTGGGGGTGCATAACGTTGGTTGAGAGCGTCCAGGCAAATGTAAAAAGCCCGGCGATCCCTAGACCGATAAAACTGGCAGCAGCAGTAATCATTATTTTTTTTATTTTTGTCATATTGCCACTAGCCTGCTTTTAACCGGGCCTCTGCCCTGCCAGCACTATTTTTTAGCGCTCACTCTGATTAACTTACCCTTAGCACCATCGGTCGCCAGTATTAGACTGCCGTCTGGAGCAGCGGCAATATCGCGGATTCGGCCAAACTCAGTAAACAAAATCTGCTCATTAATAGCCCGTTTATCCTGCATCTCAATGCGCCGAATATCCCCTGGTACTAGGGCGGAGATAAACAGATTGCCCTGCCACTGAGGAAACATTTCACCGCGGTAAAGCGCCATCCCAGAGGGTGCAATGGACGGGTCCCAATACTTCAATGGTTGTTCCATTCCCGGCTGTTCAGTGAAGGGGGAGATAACCGCACCGCTGTAGTCGACACCATAGGTAATCGCCGGCCAACCATAATTTTTACCCGGCAACACCAGATTGAGTTCGTCGCCACCCTGTGGACCGTGTTCGTGTGCATAGACAGTGCCGTCATCGGCTATCACCAGTCCCTGCGGATTTCTGTGCCCGTAAGACCATATTTCTGGCAGCGCGTTGGGCCTGCCGATAAAGGGGTTGTTCTTCGGGATACTGCCATCGCTGTTAATGCGCAATATCTTGCCGAAATGGTTATCTAATGCCTGGGCCTGCTCACGATAATTAAAGCCATCCCCAGAGGTAATCAAAAGTGTCCCATCAGCTAAAAATGCCAGTCGAGCACCGTAGTGGGCCGCGGTTTTGCGCGGTGGGTCTGACCTAAAAATGGTTTTCTGATCAACAAGCTCATTGCCCTCAAGCCGCGCCTGAATAACATAGAGCTGATTGAGCTTTGGCTGATCTTTATCTGGTGCTGAAAATGACAGATAAATACGATTATTATCGGCAAAACTGGGATCTAGAATTACTTCAGATAATCCGGCCTGCCCAGCAAATAAAACCGTCGGCACGCCGGCGACGGGTTCGGGGTTTAGGCGACCGTTGGACACCCGACGCAAATTTCCCGACAGCTCAGTGACCAGCATTTCACTCGGGGAAATAAAGGTAATGCCCCAGGGGTGATCCAGGCCCTCTGCAAGGATTTCGATTTCAAAATCATCGTTGTTACCAAGGGCCATCCCACTGCAAACCAATAGACTTAGACAGACCCCTCTCAGATTAATTAAGCGCATTAGAATCTCCTTTCTGCAGGTGGTTCCCAAAATAGTACCCAGCAAGCGCGCCGGCAAGAACAAGATAAACCCTGCCAGTTATTGTGCGAGCGCCAGCAATCAAGTCTAAATTGTAAAAGGCCAATGGCATCAGGGCGACGATGGCAAAAAGGGCGGTGCCCCCCGCCATTGCATAGAGGGTGGTTTTTTTGATCGCCGTTCGGGTGGAAATAAACCGCGCCGTGATAAAGGCGAGTAATAGACCTATAGAGATTAACGCGACGGCGGGGAATGCTCCCCTAGAATTCATGCCAATTAAGTCGGTCGCCATAGTCGATAGAACAAGGTTAAAATCCACAGGCATATTGATACTGTGCAACCAAATCAGGTTGGTTGCCGTGGTGTGGGTTACCAATAAAAATGTGGCGATTGCCAAAGATATCAAAAACGCCGGTATCTGTTTAATTATCATGCTCTTCTCCCTATTCACCTATTCACCCACTCACCCACTCACCTACTCACCTACTCACCTGCCTACCCGACAAGACTTAGATAGAGTTGATAGTCTAGACTTTATTGAGTCATTGGAAGAGAAAAATAAAGGGTTAGCCGCCAACATTAACTGCCAGAAAATGAGTAGTTAAACTTTATCTGGAACGTTCGCGGCTCCATATAAGTTGCAATCAGGCCTGCCGAGGTGAGCACATTACCTGAATCCACCTTGATATTTTTGTCTGCCAGATTGTGAATATAGGCGGCAACTGTCCAATTTTTTGAGTTGGGTTGATAGGCTAAACTTAAGTCGAACAGTTTATAGGACTGCTGAACCCCAAGACTCTCACCGCCATTGGGTAGGCTATCAAAAATGCCCGGCGCCAATTTATCGCGATTATAAATATCGAGGAAATAACTATCTGATGCCTTTAACACTACACGAGGAGTTAGCACGCCTCGATCAAAAATAAAATTGTGGCTGTAGGAAAGCGTTAGTTTCCAGTCCGGCACTCTCGGGGGACTATTGCCAGACAGAACAACAGGATCCTCTGGCGACAGGGATTGATCAGAGACATAGGGATTAAAGAGATCACCAAACAGAGTGTCAGGGATTTCAAATTGATCAAAATGTGCATGGGTGAAGGCCGCAGTTAATTGCAGCTGGTCAACATCTGTCATCACCCAATCCAGCTCTAGTTCCAAACCTTGAATGGTTGCCGCAGAGGCATTGCGCACCACGGTGCTGCCACCGGTGTCGGCGATGCCATCAAAATTGATATCTAGGCGGTCTTCATTGGAAAACTGAAGATCTCTGTAATCGGCATGAAACAATGCCCCGTTAAGCCGCAAACTGTCATCCAAATATTGCGCTTTAAAGCCCAACTCAAAATTGGTCACGGTCTCCGGTGCAACATGGTTGCCGGCATCCTGAATATGCCCAGATTTAAAGCCGTTGGAAAGACTGGCAAAATACATCAGATCATCGGAGGGCCGGTAGTCATAACGAATCAGTCCACTGACATTTTCCCAGGATATATTTAAGTCATTGACCTGACGAATCCAGCAGGGCTGATCACCAATACCCTCACTGGTGCCATTGTCATGGAAAGTGCCTGCATTAATTGCCTGCTGGGTCGCTGTATCTGCATAGATATCCTCTGGAGACGGCGCGCCGGGGCCAATAGAATCTGCCCCCACATAGGAACCTAGCGCAGAGGTTACCCGGCAATTTATCGCCCGGCCATCGCGATCTGACTTGCTGTCTTTAGTGTATCTTGCACCCACTGTTAGACTGCTGAGTTCATCGAGGTCATAGGTGACCTGAGAGAACAAGCCCATTGACTCGACCTGGCGATCCGGCTGAATGGCGTAGGACACGGCGGCGCCATCAAAGTCATTAATCCAGCTTGTGGCGCCATTGGCAAAGCGTCCGCCACCGGCGTTCTGCTGATCTACGGCAAATACAATCTCGTTCTTCTCACGGGAAAAGAAGGCACCCAGCAACCATCTCAGGCGCTCAGTGTCATCATTCATTAACTGCAATTCATGGGACGAAAACGTAAAGTCGGAACTGTGGGTGCGCTGCTGTTCAAAACTGCTGCTTCTGCCATTATCCGCATCGACAATTTGCTGACGACGCATTTGCGACTGCCCGTAGAGATAGCGCAGAGAATAGTTGTCGGTTTTATAGTCGAGCTCTGTACGCAGCGCAGTATTGGTTAAGTCGAGAAAAGACGGACTGTCGGACACCACCGCTCGAATACCCTTGGCCACCAGATCTGGGGCGAGCTGGGCGAGGCCCGTGCCCTGATCTCGGTATCGTTCAAGGCTAGTTACGGCTCTAAATTCCTCGGTTGGCTGCCACAGAGCAGAGACTCTCCAGCTGCGCTTATCCGCCATTTCTGGCCCATCCTGACCATAGTCAACAGCCTGATCAAAAGCACTTAGCTCAGTGCTGTTTGTCGGATACCCAGAGCCAAGTCCGAGATAATTATCCACTAGCTCAGTGTAGGCATCATGGCGCAGTGAGGCACCCGCAAAACGCACACTAAGAGTATCGCTGACCGGCAGATTTAATGCACCGTGATATTCGCGACGATCGTAGTTACCGTAGCCAAGGGATATGTTGCCCTCCAGCACATCCAGCAGCGGTTGCTGGTTATAGACATTAATACTCCCAGAGGGTGAATTGCGACCCCGCAAGGTACCCTGAGGACCACGCAGAACCTCAATGCGATCAACATCATAGAGCAACGCCACCGCTGCCTGAGACCTGGGAGAATAGATACCGTCCACATGAATGGAGACTGGCCCATCGGCGATTTCAGTAATATTGGTGCTGCCCACGCCACGCAGTTGCACCAGTGTCGCTGCCTGAGGTGCCGTATTAGTCATCTCTAAACCAGGCACCATATAGGACAGGGCTCGCAGATCCGTGGCACCAGCAAAGTCCAACCTGACTTGATCAAATGCGGACACCGCTATGGGCGTTTTCTGCAAGTCCGTGGCACGGCCCGTGGCAGTGATAAAAATTTCTTGCAGAAAGGGCTCTTCATCAAGCGTCTCGGGGACCTGGGGCTTAACAAAGATTGATACCGCGGTATCATTGATCATCTCATAGCTTAATCCAGTACCCTCGAGCAACCTATCCAAGGCCTCTGCCTTGGTGAAATCACCTTTGAGTACCGCTACTCGGTGGTCACGCAAGATTGCAGTGACACCAATAATATTGATATCTGCCTGCTTAGAAAACGCGACTAGCCCGGACTCTAGGGGCTGTGGCGAGATATTGAAGGCTAGGGTAGGCGCTTTAGTCTGGGAATTCTGGACCGACTGAGCAGTTAGGCTCAGGTCGCTGGTTTCAGCTAAAGCCTGAGGTATAAATCCAAAATCGAGAGCGAAAGAGGTCGCGGCTAGTACTACAGCCGTTGGCAAACCCCTCCCCCTCATCTTATTCGATTTTTTCATTATCAAATCAATGGCGCGGTAGCCCACGCTCTATTTTTTGGAATTTTTGTACAGGGTTCTTCCTGCGCAACTCGTCGATCACTCTAACAAACAAAGCTTATACGAATGCGCATATTTAGCAATATATAGTCCTCCTCATCTAGAGCCCACTGCAATTGTCAGCAGCACCTTAGCCTGCGTCCTTGGCGGACCAAAGTGCTTCCATTTCCTCAAGTGTCTTACCCTTGGTCTCGGGAACCAGCTTCCAGACAAATATCATCGCAACTACACAGAACGAGGCAAAGATAAAGTATGGCAGCGCGCCGTTAAAGCCTTCCTGATTCAAGGTACTTTGGTTTACCAGAGGGAAGCTATTGGCTACCAGAGCATTGAATAGCCACTGCGCCGCAACAGCGATCGACATAGCGACACTGCGTACATTATTCGGAAACATTTCCGACAACATTACCCACACAACTGGGCCCATAGACATGGCAAATGAGGCGATAAAGACCAGTACCGCGATCAGGGAAACAACACCCATCTGCTGAGTGTAAATTGTCAGACCGAGCACAGTTAAACCGGCACACATACCTATACTACCGGCAATAAACAGTGGCTTGCGGCCCCAGCTATCGACTTTGTAAATAGCGACAAAGGTAAAGATCAGATTGACCGCCCCCAGCCATAGCTGCTGCTTAAGCGCATCTTCTGGGCCATAACCTAGGGCGTTACTAAATATTTCCGCACCGTAATAGAGAATCGCATTGATACCAGTGACCTGCTGGAATATCGACAACATAACACCGAGAAATAGAGCAAAACCAATACCTTTACCAAACAACATGGCCAGGTTTGGGGCTGGACTATGGGTCAGAGACGCCTCTATATCAGCAAACTCAGACGCCGCCTCTTGCTCGCTTGAGGTTATCTGAGCCAGCACAGTTTTAGCCTCTTCAGTGCGGCCCTGTGAGATCAACCAGCGGGGGCTGTGCGGCACAGTAAATAACAGCCCCAAGAAAGCCAGTGCCGGCAATAGCTCAGACCAGAGCATAATGCGCCAGCCCTGATTGACATTGTGCTCATGAAGCTGCGCAAGCACTTCTGGGGTCATATTCTGCGTGTCGCCACCGCCGATAAAATAGGTCGCCAAAAACACTACAAAAAAACCAATAACCACGGCCAACTGATAGTAGGAAACCATACGACCACGGTATTTAGGTGGCGCCATTTCAGCAATGTACATAGGTGCCGCCAGTGAGGCCATGCCCACGGCAAGACCACCAATAATTCGGTAAATCGCCAGCTCATTGAGGGTTGCTGCCATACCAGAACCCCAAGCCGAAACAGCAAAGAGAGCAGCCGCAAGGATCAACGTGTACTTTCTGCTGATGCGCTTAGTGAGATACCCACCTGCCAGTGCACCCACTAGACAACCATAGAGCGCACTGCTGACTGCCCAACCCTGCTCGGCGGCAGAAAGGTTAAAATATTTGGTGAAATAAAGCTGACTGCCCGCTATCACACCGGTGTCATATCCGAACAATAAACCGCCTAATGCAGCGACAATGGTGATTTGTAAAATACTGAGTTTTTTAGTACTGGAGCTTGCGGCGATAGACATGATTCCCTCTACGTTTTTTATTATTGCTGATTATTATTTTAGTGCCTGATGGCAGTTACTTCTTTGTCATTTTTTAATAGTAAGTTCGAAAGTGATAAATTCGAAAGTGGCAAGTTTGAAAGCGGTAAGCTCGAAGGCGGTAAAGTCGAAAGCGGTACAAGACCCGTCCAATTCGGTCGACATCACAGTGTAAATTGACAGGCGACCGGAATTCGCAGGCTACCGCGATCGCCTATTTCTTGAGCAAGATGAGTTTTTCGGAGATAACCTGCACTTTCAGTGGCAGCGTTTGCGCCAACATTTCCGGCAGCTGGCCCACTTGATCTGTACGCAATGTCATAGTGACCTTTACATCGTCAAGATCGTCCGACTGCAATATTATTTTGCCGTCAAAGTAGCGGCCGGCGTCGGCAACTATATCCGCCAATGAGATATCTCTGTAGATTAAGCGGCCCAGACGCCAAGCGCCGAGGTCGGAACTGGATACTGCTGTCACTGACTCAAAAGCTCGGTCATTTAATTTAACCACTTTCTGCCCCGCAGTCAGGACTACATCAGGAAGCGATACAGTCTGGCTAGCAGCCTGTTCGAAAACTTTCACTATGCCTTCTAAAACAGCCACATTGACCGCATCGCGTATTTTTTGAACATTGAATTGAGTGCCCACCACTTCGATCAACACATCATTCACTGCAACAGAAAATGGCTTTTGTCGATCTTTGGCTATATCAAAAAAAGCTTCGCCATTGAGCAACTCCACCGTTCGATCAGACTCCGAGATATGGGTTCTAATCGCCGACTTGGCACCCAGAGTGATCTCTGAATTATCCGCCAATACAATGGTTTTTATTTCGCCGTGCTGAGTACTGTAATAAACCGTCACCGGCTCTTTGGCGATTGGCAACATAAGCGCTCCGACCGCTATGCAAAAAACAGCAAGCGCCATGGCATAGGTTGGCACAGAAAAAATATTTTTGAGATTTATCAGCGGCGCCATAAGTAGCTGTTGCAGCCGCGCAGCTATGGATTCAGATTCCACCGATTGGCGAAGCGCTCGACCCTCAGCAGTGTCGGCCACATCACCCAGGTCCTGCCACAAAAGCTCCATTTGCTTAAAGGCTTTGTCATGATCAGAATGCTCGGCCAACCAGGCTTGCAGAGCCTCGCGGTCACTGGCGGACACATCACCAGACTGCATAAGAGTAAACCACTCCGCCGCCTGCTGATTAACCTGATCTGAAACCTGCATATATATTTCACTCATTGTGTATTCTTACCCGCTTGGGCTTGTAGCGCTTTTTGACACTCCAAAAGTGCTTTTGTTACATGCTTACGTACAACTGTTTCTGACAGACCCACTGTTCGAGAAATTTCAGCATAACTCAGCCCATCAAAACGACTCATCACCATCAACCTCCGGCGTTTTTTTGGCATACCCCAAAGCGCTTTAACAACAATTCTCAGCTGCCGCTTGCCATCGTGAATACGGTCTGGACTTAACTCCTCAACCATTTTCGCATCGGCATCAACAACCGCCTGAACATGTCTCTGGCGCACGCCACTGTGCCTTACTTGGTCAATGGCGATGTTATAACTGGTTTTATATAGCAGGGCCCTTGGATTTTTGATCTGCTCAAAATCCATTTCAATTACCCGCGCAAAGGCCGCCTGAACTATATCCTGAGCCTCATCATTAGTAACATTAACTTTATTGATGACATAACGACACAGTTCAGCACGATGGCGACTATAGACCTCATGAATCTCGCTTTTTTGATTATTCGGCGTCATAGACTATTTCAATTAACAAAAAATATTTACGCATAAAATAAGATAATCCATGAGCTTCTATATACGATGAATAATAGCTACTTTACTAAGACGTTCTAGCCTAGCAAATCCGCTCTCTAAACGACCATATTGTTTCAAGGCTTTTTTCCAGAGCTTTTGTTAAGAGCCTTTTGTTAAGAGCCTTGTTTTATAATCTCGCTCACAAGGCCCAAACAATCTACACAGCCTTACAGGGAACAGCTAGCGTCCCCTTGATTACTAACGATATTAATCGAGCTCAACTGCACTTGCAGTGGTCCAGAGACTTTCAAAATGATAGGTGAGCTCATATTTTCCATATCGGCCCCTTTTTCGGCAAAGCAATTTAGCTTTAGACGGGAGGTCTGCCATCCCTGATTAAGCTTGCTCGCTAGCGCTTCTGTAATATCCATAGCACCAGAACAGTCATTACCGCAGCCAACACCAAGAGTCGTTTTAGCGACTGACTCCCCGAGCACTTTATAGTGAATTTCTATCGCCATATCACCATTAGATTCACGTGAAATATCAATAGCCTCACCTTCAATAGACAACGTGGCCGCATCCGAAAAGGCGAATAAACGGGAATCTTCTTGAGCCATATAATCAACCGCTGTCATTGTTAGCACACCTGAAGCACTGACGGCCTTTGACTGAGTTACCTGCAGGGTACCGGCAGAGTCACGCATGACCAAACGCCAAGGTGAAACAGCTTCGCCTGCATTTAAAAAATTCAGACTTTGGTTCTTAGCACTGTCGCCCAGCTGCGCATCTTCTGAAAGCGTTTCAAGCTCACCAGTATCCGAATATTTCAAACCGAAACCATAGGCAAAGAGAGGGTTATAGTCTTGGTCACCAACATTAACCGCGGTTTGGATACCCGTTCTAGGCCAGGAAAAAGACAGCCGGCCATGAAAATCATATTGAATTTCATTGCCGACGCTGCGCAACAAAACGTCAGCAATACCAGCACCCTCACTGCCAGGTAACCAAGCGGCAACAAAAGCATCTGCAGCATTTATTTCAGGATTAACCCACATTGCTCGCCCAGAGAGGAAAACCGCTACAGTGGGAATACCCTGCGAATTAAATTTATTGAGCAATTCCAAAGCCGCTTCAGATTGAAAGTCTACATGTGGGCGATCGCCCTGAAACTCTGCATAGGGATCTTCGCCAAACACCACCACAGCCACGTCAGGTTTGGTGTTGTACTCACCCTCTACGCTTAAAGTTGCTTGACCACCAGCCGTTTTAACTTGCTCTTCAATACCCTCAAAAATCGACATTGCGTTGGGGAAATGTTCTCTAGTGTTGCCATTACCCTGCCAAGATAGCGTCCAACCGCCGGTCTGTTTGCCAATATTGTGGGCACCATCACCGGCAACCAAGATATTCGCGGCTGGCGAAAGCGGCAGTAATTGATTTGCATTTTTCAGTAGAACCAGCGACTGACGTACCGCTTGTCGGGCGATTTTTCGATGCTCTGGGGCGGCGAGTAACTCATAGCGACCCGCATATTTGCGCTTTGAAGGCAATCCCGCCTCGAACAATCCGGCACGTATTTTTACCCTCAGAATACGACTTACCGCTTGATCTAAACGCGCCATCTTAATCTCGCCCGTTTTTACTTGAGCCAAGGTATTGGCATAGAGCTCTTGCCAGCTATCAGGCGCCATAAACATGTCTACGCCATTATTAAAAGACGCCGCGCAGGACTCATTGGTACAGCCCTCGACCTGTCCGTGGCCGTTCCAGTCGCCAACGACAAATCCAGAAAATCCCATTTGATCTACAAGTACATCGCTCAACAGTTCTTTATAACCATGCAGTTTTCGGCCATGCCAGCTATTAAAAGAGGCCATCACCGATTGCACACCACGATTTATCGCCACCGGATAACCGGCACCCTGAATATCTCGCAAGTCTTCTTCACTGGAGATATTGTCGCCCTGATCGCGGCCATCGACAGTGCCGCCGTCACCAATAAAGTGTTTGGCTGTTGCGATCAGATGATCGTCATCGAGGAAAGTGTTGTCGCTGAGTTTGCCCTGAAGGCCCTCTACCAAATGACCTGCGTATTCTCTAACGATGGCCGGATCCTCGGAGAAACTTTCATAGGTGCGCCCCCAGCGATCGTCACGGACAACAGCAATAGTTGGCGCAAAGGTCCAATCTAAACCGGTAACAAGAATCTCTTTGGCAGTAACAGTACCGATTTGATGCATCAACTCTGGATTATTGGCTGCACCTAGACCGATATTGTGGGGAAAGAGTGTCGCGCCGACTATATTATTGTGCCCGTGCACAGCATCTGTTCCCCAGAGTGCGGGAATACCGATTCGACCATCTCGCTTGTCGGTGGAGGCCAACCAAAATTCATCGGCGAGGGCTACCCAAGCCGCTGGGGTTGTTCGATTGTCATCCCCTGGTGCGGAGTTACCACCATTGAGTATGGATCCCAAATGGTATTCACGCACTTGATCTGGCGTGACCGATGCAATATCCGCCTGAATAGTCTGACCGACCTTTTCCTCTAGACTCATATTGTTGACTAGAGCGTTAATTCGCTGCTCTAAATTTTCATCTTGGGCAAAGGGCGAGGCCTGTTTGGGCCAGATCTCTGGATGAATTTTTGCCACGGCAGAAGCCGTTTTGTCCACAGCAGGGCCAGAATCACATCCAACTAATACAGACAATACTAAGCCCGCCATGAAATAAGGTGTGCCACTCATCAAGAAACTCCGATTATAAATTTTAAAGTATTAACTATTTTTGTTTAGCATTTACAGGTCGATAAGATAATCGCCATTTGCTGCATTTGCAGAATGCCTAAAAGACATTTTTAATCTTTCTAGATCCAGTAAATCCGCGGCCGAATCTTACCATTTTGCGGCTACGTTTTTGGCAAAATAATAACCTATGTGCATCTATCGAAAATTCATTTATGCTGCACTATTAGTCCAAAGTGAACAGCAAGCCAAGCCTTTAAGTTAGCCTGCTGCTGCCTCCAAAAACATGGCCCTGTTTTAGCGAAGAAGTGGCGCCAAGGAATCAAAAAAATGTCTGTTGATGAAAAATCACTTTATGCACCCTGCGATACTATGCAATACGAATGCGTGAAATTTGGCGCCGACCAACAGGAACTAGTACGGGTCGATTCCTATATTCAAGGCGCTGACGCACTTAAGCAGGACGCCATTAGACGAAATTCTTTCGCCGTTGCAGACAGTTTTTATCCCGGAGTCAGAATGGCCATATCTGATGCGTATATTGTCGGGCTAGTACGAAATTTTCAGGGCCTTATCCGCGATTTTTTTAATCTTGATCTGCGCAAGATAAAATCAGCCGCATCAAAATATTCGATAGTTACGTCCAAACCTGAAGATCTTAAGCTCATGCAGCGCATGCCTCATTTTGACGCGCCTTCAAGAGACAGTTTGGCGGTGATACATTATCTCTGCGATGCAGCAGATTCCGGCACTGCGTTTTATCATCACGGTGAAACCGGTTATGACTATATAGACAGAAGTCGGCTTGGAAATTATGAGGCTAGCATTGTAAACCGGCTTCAAGACCCTGCGCGTCAACCTTCAGGCTATATCTGCGGTTCTACTAAGGACTATTCACAGATTACATCCTATGGAGCAGCTTATAACCGATTGCTGATGTACCGCGGATCAAGCCTGCACTCGGGAATTATTGGGCCGAATTATAAGTTTGACCCCAGCCCTGAGACCGGACGCCTAACGGTTACCAGTTTTATCGAATTCTCCTGACGCTTGGACTAGGCCTTAACCGCTGAGTAAATTCCCTAGAAATTCCCTAGGAATTCTCTAGGAAGTTCTGCGCACCAGATTAAGCAGATCACGGTTGGTCGGCTGGCTCGCCATTAGCGCCTCAGTCTTGCCGCGATTATCACGCATCAATCTGTCCGCCAATAGCGCATCCTTATCCCAATCCCGATAGCGACTACTGTTGATCTGGGTAGCGAAGCCCATTCCATAAAGTATGTACTGGACACTAGCAGCGGAAAATAGCTCCGCGCGATTATTGCCGTCCGAGACCCAGGGAACCTGAGAACGCCACAATTCCAAGGAGTCTTGAAGACTGTCTGGTATCGACTGGGGCCGAACATGATCGCGCCAATAATCTGAATCCGTGCGTTCAGTCAGCACATAATGCAGCTTCAAAAAATCAATTATATCGACCCAGTATTTGCTGATAATCTCATTAAAACGCTTAGCGACAACCGTCATTGCCCCGCGGTCTTGGGGTAGGTTATTGCTGACAAACTCCGCGGACTTTTCAATTAATACCAGTGCACTGGCCTCTAGGGGCTCAACAAATCCCGCTGAGACGCCCACTGCAACACAATTCTTGTGCCAGAAATGCTCTCTATGGCCCGGCTGAAAGGTGATCTTTCGAGGGCTGTGCTGCTTTTTCGCCAGAGCGGGGTCTGCGGCAAGGTAGCGCTGCAACTCGTCTTCCGCTTTTTCCACGGAGATATGTTGACTGGAGAATACGTGGCCGATACCGCGCCGCGTTGGCAGTGCAATGTCCCAAACCCAGCCACTGGATTGGGCGGTGGACTTGGTGCAGGAAGCGATAGGGGTATCTTCGTCAGCATGGTCAGCCTGCACCGCAAGAGCGGTGTCATTAAATAAACAGTCGCGCTGAGAGACAAAGGGCACCTGATAGTGCTGGCCAATTAATAGAGCGGAAAAGCCCGTGCAGTCAACAAATAGATCGCCAGATATTTTGTCGCCTGCAGTTAATAACAGCGCTGAGATATCACCATTTTCATCCGACAATATCTGGTCAACATGGCCCAATTGATAGTCCACTCCGAGCTTGTCTACACAGTGGCGCTTTAATAATTCAACAAATTTTCCGGCGTTGAGATGGTAGCCATAGTTAAGCCCAAAAGCATATTCTGGCGTGCGCGCTGTTTTCGGCGCAAGCCCTAAATCACAGACCTTACCCTGAGGAGACACGGCATCGGCAAAGGTGCTATCCACAGCTTTATCCAACCAGTGGGCGGCCAAATTGACAGAACCGTAACCTGCCGGGGGAACAAAAGGATGGTAGTAAGATTCCCCTTCACCCCGCTGCCAGTTGATAAACTGAGAACCCTGTTTGAAGCCCACATCGCAGGCGCGCAAGAAATCCCCTTCCGATATCCCTATGCGACGCAGAGTGTCGCGCATGGTTGGCCAGGTTCCTTCGCCCACACCCAGATTGGCAACATCCGGCGATTCAAGGAGTATCACTTTAGTACCTTGCCCTGCCTCACCAAGAGGATTATGGCGGGCGGCAATAATGCCGGCTGTCAACCAACCAGCACTGCCACCACCTACTATCACTACCGTTTTAGTCATTATTGCCTCAATATTTTTAGCGGATCAGTCTGCCTTGGGCGCAGCACAGTAATGGTCAATAAATTGCTGATGGGTTGGAAGCTTGGCCACCTTCTCATCAATCGAGGTCTTTAATTTGGCCAGTGATTGCTGAAGACCTTCACTACCTGTGAGCTTGCCTGCGCTGTGGAAACCGCTGGGCGTTAAGCCCTGCCCCATCATCACCTGAACCCAGGAATCAACGCGGAACAAGGCGACATCATCGGGCCAAACATAGCCGTTGTTCTTAAAGATATCGAGGCGGTGAGCAAGGGTATCCGGTATATCCATTGTGCGATACGCATTCCAAAAGTCAGTGTCGGTGCGATTGGTTTGCTTGTAGTGCAGAATCACAAAGTCTCTTACGGTTTCTATCTCGGTAGTCGATTCCTGATTAAATCGATCGGCCAATGCTGTGCTGGAATCGCCGAAGGGAAAGAGACGAATTAAACGAATAATGGCGGTCATCACCAGATGGATACTGGTGGACTCCAATGGCTCAATAAACCCACTGGCCAATCCCAATGCAACACAGTTTTTATGCCAGGATTTCTGACGCCGCCCGGTGCGATACTTAATATGTCGAGGCTCGGTAATCATCTTCCCTGAAATATTATTTAGCAAGGTTTGCTTGGCTTCGTCGTCAGACATAAAACGGCTGCTGTAAACAATGCCATTTCCGACCCTGCTTTGCAGCGGGATGCGCCACTGCCAGCCAGAGGGATGCGCTGTTGCACGGGTATAGGGCACTGGTTCATCAATCGATTCCGTCTGCACCGCAATAGCTCGGTCTGAGAATAACCAGTGACTCCAATCGTCGAATTCTACGCCGAGTGATTCACCCAGCAGCAGAGAACGGAACCCGGTGCAGTCGATAAATAGATCGCCTTCGATAAGCTCGCCACTTTTCAATAGCAGGGCTTTTATCTCGCCGGACTGGGGATCTTTCTGAACGTCCTCAATCAATCCCTCAACACGACGCACACCCGCTTTTTCACTTTTTTTGCGCAGGTATTTTGCGTAGCGCGTGGCGTCGAGATGAAAGGCAAAATTTAATCTTGTGTCGCCGATTGCGGTGGCGAACTTACCTGCTTTAGCCGCTTTTAGTTCGAGACAGTAATCCTCGAGACTGCCGCCGAAACCTTGGGCCTGTGCTTCCATCCAGAATTCGTGAAACTCTGCCATCCAAGAGCGCTGACCGATTTCACCAAAGGAGTGAATATAGCTGTCGCCAATATTGCCCCAGTTATCAAACTCAATACCCAACTTAAACGTAGCCTGGGTTTCACGCATAAATTCCTGCTCATCTATGCCCATCAGTCGATGGAAATTACGCATAGGTGGAATCGTCGCTTCGCCTACCCCTACGGTGCCAATTTCATCAGACTCGATCAGGGTAATATCCAGCAAACTTGCCAACCGGGATGAAAGACCGCAAGCTGCCATCCAGCCGGCTGTTCCACCTCCAGCAATAACCACTTTCATCATTCTTTTATCTCCCCCAAAATTATTTTATTTTTCGCGCAGCCCAACCTAACAATCCAACCCAATCCAATCCAATCCCAGGCAACTTAGGGCGGCTAGCGATTTAGCTTATTTTTTACTAAGGCTCGAAGGCGTCGAACCATATTGTCATCAAGATCCGCCAATGCACCCTGCGCAGATGGCGGCAGATGCTCTCTCGGTGTTTCCGGCGAGCCAAACACGTAGTATTCAAACACTTCCCGCCAAGCCTGCTTTTCGGCTTCGGGGCGATCTCTCAAACCCAGCATGGCGTGCATTACTATGTCCATGGGGTTGCCCATATAGGCTGGGGCAGTCAGCCACCAAAAATTAATCATAATATTAAACGGCGACAAGGCCTCTACCTGATGCCACCACATACTTGGGTAGTAAACGGCATCGCCAGGTTCTAAATCCACTACCACTGCCGCATCCAACGCCTGACGAACTCGCGGGAAACGCTCAAAGTCAGGATTTTTCAGATCCACCATGGTGATAACCTGTCCGCCGGGAGTCGGCTCCAGGGGACCAGGGTACAGATTATGGATCTGCTCTGGGGGAAATAGCGTGAAGCGGCGCTTACCCAGTACACAGCAAGCTAAATTACTGGGTACGTCATAGTGCGCGGCAGCAATCGACTCTGTGCCTACCCAGACCTTGGATAAAGGCTTGTTATGAGTAAAAAGTGGATGATCAAAGGCGAGGTCATTGTGGTCGCGCAACCCGGGAAAGCAATTGTCCAGGGTCAGAGAATTCATATACAGATAAGGGTGATTAGGGTTGTTTTGGTTGTCGCGAATTTGGCTGAATATATCACTCAGTTCGCGGTGCTGGCTGGCGTAGTTAAAGCCGCTGCAATCGTCGTTATAAAAAAACCGCGCCTTGCTTTCAGGCGGCGCAACATACACACCAACGGGATTGCCACTGTTGTGACTCTGCAAAACGTCCATTGCCGTTTCTGGCGACACATTCCCTGCCTTAACCAGTCCCCAGTCAGACACCAAGCCGCGCAATATAATCGGCTGATTGGACTGGAACAGCTCATCAAAAGGAATCTGGTCGGGCCTTACACCCTCAATAACCCGAACTTTATTATCTGGAGAACGCATAATTAAAGTAGTTTTTCTGCGGGGTTGCTAAACAATCGCCGAGCTCTGGTTTTTCAACTTGATCAGCTTATTAAAGTTACCTAGGGATACCAACGCAAAGTACGCCAGACTCAATACGCCCATACGGTTTAGCTTTTCTAAACTTTCACCGTCCAACTGCGCCAATTTATCTTTGTTAATAGTGTAATAATCAGGCAAGTTTACATTGGCAATACTGCTCAGGGAGATTTCTATATTGACCGGTTCAAACAACTCCATGGCATCGAGTGTTGAAAAGAATCTCTTGTCGAGATCAGCGCCCTGATGAATTACCTGAAGGGTTTGCATGATTTTTTCTAAGTAAGGCGTATCGCCTCCGTAGGCAAGAAATAAAGGCTGTCCGCTGTCGGTGCCAACTCTTGGGCTATCCATATCTATATGAATAACGGGTTCCTTAACCGCTTTGCCATCAACTTCACGGTCTTGAAAGCCGATAAGAAATGGGCCGCGGCCCAATACAGCTGGGACATAATTACCTGTCCAACCATCATCGCCTAAAAACAGATTTTCGTCCTTGGCGAGACCTAAAATAGCGTGAGCCTGAAAGGCTTCTGTTTTAGGGTCTTTATAAAATAGTATTGGGTATTCCTTTTGCAGGTCACCAAATTCTGTGGAAAAGGCTAAAATGCGATTCACATTATCGCCATATTCAGCTCTGTGGCTGGAGTCAACTTTCAAGTCTTTATGTTCGACGTTGTTTAAAAGTACTGTTTTACTCATGTAATCATCCAGTCATTTATTGCTTTTGAGATTTATCGCTACTGGCATTTAAGCCTAGGCTACCAGTGTAATAATAAAATAAGGCCTCCGCTAGTAACTACGCGGAGGCCTTATCGGAACTACTGTATAAATATTTGCTTAGTACTACTTTTTTCCATTACTACTCTTCGCAAAAGTGTTCAAACTAATCTGCCCTCCCTGGTAACAAGAGCTACCAGAGAGAACATTTTAGTCATCTTAGAACGTGTATCTTGCAGAGAATACGTAGCGTGGATCAAGCTCTTGAACAAAGAATGTAGCGTTCTTGTTGCGACCGTACTTGCGCTGGCCTTCGCCAGTTAGGTTGATCGCATCTAGTGCCACAGTAACGCCAGAGTCGAACTCATAGCTTACATTCAGATCCAACTGCTCAACAGAGTCAGTGTACTCAGGGTTACGAGTACTACCTACTGAACGGTTAACTTGGCTCAGGAAGCTATCACGCCAGTTGTAGGCCAAACGAGCAGACAGACCGTCTTTCTCGTAAATACCCACAAGGTTCAACGTGTCACTTAAGCCAGGCAGAGCAAATTGGTCTTCACTTGGATCAGATCCATTTTCGTAACCAATATCGCCTTCTACAGTCGTGTAGTTAAACTGATAACCAAAGCCTGTCTCACCAAAGAAGTGCTGAGATGCTAGCTCGAAACCATAGATTTCAGCAGTCTTTGAGTTGGTTGGACTCTTAACAGCAAATGCTATCAGTGGGTCTGTGCCAACAGGGGTTACGTCGTATTCGCTGAAGATAGCTTCGTGGAATGCCTGAGTAGAAGACGCTGCTCCCTCGGCTGCCTGATATGCTGCAGCACCAGATGTTTCGGTGAAGTCAGACATATTTTGCAAAATTGCAGTCATAGAGAAAAGTGCATCTTCGCTTTCGGCAACACCGATAGAAGACAACTCACTGATTGCTTGAGCCAAGAAAGTGCTGTTTGAAGCTGTTGCATCTCTCAAACCGAACAGAGACTCATCAGCCTGCTGAACACCCACAAAGTTGGATACGTTCTTCTGGAAGAAGCCAACAGAGAAGTAATTCGCTTCGCCATAGTAGTATTCAACAGAGAAATCGAAGTTGTTCGACTCCAGTGGATCCAGACGCGCATTGCCCTGACTAGCTGAAGGCTGATCACCTAAGTGAGTGATACGGCTAGGTGCTTCTACCGAGGTAGCAGTGTACATATCACTGTATCCAGGACGAGCAAGCGTCTTGCTAAACGACGCACGAGCTTTCAAATTGTCGGTAACATCGATAGAGATATCTAAGCTCGGCAACAACACGCTGTAGCTGTAGTCTTCGCTTAGGCTGTCGACAGAATCGCCCAGAGTGAATGTAAAGTCATTGTTAGACTCCCAGATAAAGGCACTGGGAACTGCCTGCTGTGAAGTAGACGTCACATCAGTTTCTTCCCAACGCAGACCTGAGACTACGTTGATTGGCATGCCGCCAACTTCGCCGTCCATTTTGATCTGACTGTAGATAGAGATAGTGTCTTCTTCAACACGGTTATCAGCAGTGCTATTGATCGGCATGTTGTTGGGATCTAGACCGTAGATAGGTGCCATAGCGTTGAGCAATGTCAGTGGGTCACCTGTCCATGAAACTGAGCCCAGAGCAATCGGTGCAGTCTCGCCAGCAGGCTGAGAAACACCAGCAACGCCAGAACCCTGATAATCGAACTCACCAAGAGAGCTAACCTGCTCGATAAGACCTTCTGGGATATCACCAGGAGCATCAACACCCCAACCACCTAGCGCATTAGAGCCAGATTGACGAGTTTGACGCATCTCTGAACTCATAAAGCCAACACCAAAATCAACTTCGATGTTGTCAGAAGCAACAAAGCTACCGTCAAAATTGAACTGCTCGAGTTCAGCTACTTGGTCAGACTTTGCAAACTGAGTCACCTGAGAACCAACGTCGGCCAGATCAAAGATGCCGTTGTTGTTGCCCTTAACAGAATCATCAACAGAGACGATACCCTGTGGAATTTCTTGACCGAAATCAACAGCCTGCCAACCGGCATTACCGCCTGCAACGTTCATACGCAGTACGTTGTTGCCCTGAGGACCATTGCCGCCACTCTTAGCTTCTGAAGACGCAGCATCAAAGCGCAAGTTAAGCTTGTCGCTGACATTCCAATCCAAGTTCAAACCAATAGACTCTAAAGTATCTTTGGTGCCCATATCGAGATTCTGGAAGAAGAAATCCTTACCACCGGATACATCTTCGGCAAAAATAACGGGAGCGGCTACAACTGGATCGCCGTCATATTCAACATAATCAACCGTACCGTTAAACCAAACGCCGTCGACCAGAGAAGTAGAATCCTGAATATTCTCGGCATAGGCAGCATCAGCAGTAAAGGTCATTGAGTCATTGGGAGCAAACTGAACAGTTAACAAACCATTAGTACGCTCACGCTTGTCTTCGTTGAAACCTAAACCTAGGTTAGTAGGACGATAAACCAGCTGACCATCGTTAGGTGTGTTGATGATAGTAGCGCCTTCAACAATACCCAGGTTCGACAGGTTTGATGGATCAGTGCTGTCCCATGTACGCAGGCCGAATTCTTCAACACTTGCATGGCGGCTGCCAGAGTCACGCTCTTGGAAGCTACCGAATACAGAAACACCAAAGGTAGAGTCGTCATTAGACCAGCTGTACAAGCCGCTTACTTCTGGAGTCACGTCGTCGCCGCTAGTGTCTTTAACTGCCTTAACACCAACACTGGCTTGAGTTCCGCCAGACTCTAAAGGTCTGATAGTTTCAACGTTAATGGTTGCGCCTACGCCACCGGTTGCAACAGATGCACGGCCGGTTTTATAGACTTGAAGGCCACGAACGCCTTCGGATGCTAGGTTAGAGAAGTCAAAAGAACGGCTGCTTCCGGAAGCACCCTGATCCAATGGGTTACCCGTAATAGTGCCAACGTTCGCTGAGGGCATTTGACGACCATTGAGCGTTACCAGGTTGAAGCCGCCGCCAAAACCACGGACTGTTACTTCAGAACCTTCACCGTTTACACGGTTAATAGATACACCTGAGATACGCTGCAGTGACTCTGCCAAGTTGGTATCTGGGAATTTACCCATATCTTCCGCAGAAATTGCGTCGACAACGCCAGACGCATCGCGCTTGGTGTCCATCGCTCTCTCAAGACTACCGCGAATGCCGGTAACAACAACCTCATCGATCGAGCTTCCTTCAGCTATAACCTGCCCTGCTACCAGCGTTCCCGCGGCGGCAAGTATGGCTACAGAAAGTTTTGACTTTCTAAACATATTTGTTCCCCATTAGTAAAAATTATTTAATTTATTATTCAGCGCGAATTTAAGGCGCTGGTATAAGACGGGACAATGAGTTGCATCCGCTCCCCCTAAAACAAATAATTTTTGACTTAATCAGGTCGCCGGTAAGATGCGGTAGAATCGCAGTTAGAATGGAAGTCCAAAATGCGGCGCAGACTCTTTTGATTCGCTCAAAATAGTACTAAGGTGAAAAGCATGCTGATATATAAGGGGACTCTTAAAACAACCTGTCGCTAAAGCAAGACAAAAGCACTGCATCAGCAATACCAAATCTGTTATCTAAAAGGCTGTAAATGGAAGCGTTAGGGTTCAACACAGTATTATTCAATTTTCACGACGTTATTTTGCTAATGACGGCGATGCAATGCCTGTTTTGCTTTTTACTACTGTGCCTCACTAACCATAGAAACACCGCAAGCATTTGGTTCTTAGCCCTATTTTTACTGGCTCATGCGCTGATACCGATCAATGAACTAATGATGTGGGGGGCGGATTTTAAAGTCATCGCCAGAGAGAAACTTCCAAGTCTGCATTTTTTCCCCGCAATTGCCTATTATCTGGATGGTGCGCTGTTATTTCTCTGCTTTAAATCATTGGTATTTCGAGACTTCAAACTAGCCAAAGTTGACCTATTGCATCTGTCCCCCCTAGTCGCTTACGCAGTGTTTATTGGCACAGCATTTTATGCCCGCCCCACTGACGTGCGCCTGGATATGATCGCATCGGAAACCTTTGTTTACAGCGCCAACTATGTCTATATGGAGTTCTTTAGCAAACTTATACGAGTCTGTTATGTGGTGGCATGTTTTGTCTTGATAAGCCGCTATAGCAGTCTATTGCGCAATACCAACTCGAATATGGAGAAAATCCATGTCTCTTGGCTAAGAGCCCTGGTGATCGGCTTTTTAGTGGTTATGCTGTCAGAGGCTGTGCTATTGGCGGTCAAAATAGCCAATAACGTTACCGGCCTTGTGCTGGCACCGAACCAGTTCGCCACTATCGGATTAACCGGCTACTACCTCACTTTTATTTTGGTCAATCTGCTGGTCTTTACTGCCGTTCGCTACTTTGGTGTTTTTGAGCAGGTCAACGAAACAACTGCGCCAAAGAAGCCTGCTGAAGAGACATTTATGCAGCCGGAAATGGCCGCTAGAGTGGATCGCGCGATAAGCGAGACCAAGATCTATATGGAGCCCGACATCACATTGGACCGCCTGGCTGAGGCGCTTAATATAATGCCCAGAGATCTATCCATGCTGATTAATCGCCACTTTGGCATTAACTACTATGAATTCATTAATCGTTATCGCATAGAGGAGGCCAAGCGTATGCTGGCTGAATCCAAAGGAGCTAGTATTACCGATATCTATCTCGCTGTGGGCTTCAACAGTAAATCGGTGTTCTACACATTCTTTAAAAAGCTCGAGGGCATGACGCCCACAGCATACCGCGCCTCACAAAAGGCCCCTTTATAGGCAAAAAAAAGCCCAGGCCAAAAGGCCTAGGCTAAGGTTATCAAAGAGCTTAATTTGACTTAAAAGTACTTAAGAGTACTTAAGCCAAATCGTAAAGTACACAACAAACCTTGGTACTAGAACTTTCTAGTAAAGCTTTCTAATAAACTAGGGTCTGCATAGCTCGGGGGGGAATAGTTAACTTAGTCTGCCCTTCACCAACGAAAAAATTGTAATTAACCGGCTTGTCGGTATGGTTCATCACGATGGTTGCCATCTGGTTGTCTGTGTTGACAAAAGAAGTGGCCAATAAAAAGCTGCGGCTACTGCTGGTACTGATGCGTTGAGCCTCGGGGCGCACAAACTTGGAGAAGTGGCCAATATAGTAGTAGGTTGGCGTATAGATCAGCTCGCCCGTGCGCGTATCGCCATGGATAGGTGCGAAGCAAAAGTTCTCAACATGGTTGGGACCACCAGTGTGATCAAGCAATATATTCCAGTCCGTCCAACCCACAGTGCCACGATTAAAGTCATTAATCATGGAGTGACCATAGCGCTCGGCATTGGGCCAATGCTGGTAGCGATCTTCTCTGAAGTTTTCGTTGGTACCCTCGGTAAAGAGCAAGTTCTTGGTCGGGTAAGACTCGTGAACCAACGCAAGATTGTCGTGCATGGTCTCACCACCGGCCCAGGTTTCGTACCAGTGAAAACCTATGCCCCAAGCGTATTTAGCCGCTTCTGGATCCTCAAAAATAACATTGGCGCGACGGGTAATCAGGTCACGATTGTGATCCCAGACAACGATCTTCTTGTCCCCAAGGCCTTCTCGCTCAAGAACTGGGCCCAGGTGATTTTTAAGAAAATCGCGCTCTTCTTCCGCGGTGTAGATCATCGACTCCCAACGCTGCACGGCCATCGGCTCGTTTTGGATGGTCACCCCCCAGACTGGCATACCTTCAGCTTCATAGGCTTTGATAAATTTGGCAAAATACATCGCCCAAGTCTCGTGGTACTCAGGTAACAACTTGCCACCACGGAGCATATTGTTATTGCTCTTCATAAAGGCGGGGGCGCTCCAAGGACTCGCATAGAAGGTTATCTCACCGCCCGCAGCCTCAGTTGCGCGTTTAATCAAAGGAATACGAAACTCTCGATCATGGTCGATATTGAAGGTCGACAGTGATTTGTCACCCTCTTCAATATAGGTATGGCTACCACTGCCAAAATCTGAACTGTGAATAGAGGTGCGCACCAGCGTATAACCAATACCCTCTTCCTTATCAAAATACGCCTTGAGCAGCTCTTCTTGCTTATCGGCTGGCAACTTGGCAAACACCTCAGAACTGGCATCGGTAATCGCACCGCCAAAGCCAAGCACTTTCTGATAGCGCTTGTTCGGGTTTACAAATACTGAGACTTCATTTTCAAAGGGCTGAACGCCAGGCTCAAAGGTCAGCTTGTCGGTAAGACTTAGACGCTTATCCGTATCCTTGGCAGTTGTATAGACCATCACTTCAGTTGCACTGTTAACCATAGAATCCACTCCTGGAGCCTGATCAGTGGGAGCCGATGTCTGTGGCCCACAGGCAAGCAGCGCCGGCAAAACAAGGACTATTGGAATAAAGTTTTTCATTGATAAAAATACCCGATGTAAAATTATGTGATTTTTTAGTTATTAGCATCCAGAACACAGGCTGGCGAGCAACTCTGTGCGGCGCTCGTGGGATATTAATGATTATGCGATGGAGAGTGTTCGAGTTAACTAAAAAGCGTCGATCCGAACTTAAAAACTGCGTTTTGCCGAACGATTTGGCGGGATAGTCAGCTGGGAAACAAGGCAGGGTTTTGAAAGCTGAGTATTAAAAGCTGGGGATTAAAAGCTGGGTATTAGATACAACTAAAAAAGGCCACCCTTTCAGGTGGCCTTATCCAAATACTCAATCGGATTAAAAAGGTTGCGGTTAGATATTCCAGCGGGATAGGTTCTGGGTCTTCATTCTGTTCATAAACAGGCCGTAGCGGCTCTGCTCTTCCTTCCATTCTTCCAACCACTGCGCACCTGTGCGTTCTGCATCCACAAATACGGCGTTGGTCACCATCATTGGGATAATCACGGATAAGTGCACGACCAGACTAGTTACAGTGCTGTAGCCTAACCATCCGAGGTGATAGGAAGCGATAAAACCAAAGGAAACACTCCAAATGCTAAACAGTACTAACATAAAGTAGGCCTGGAGCTTGGCATCTGGAATGTACTTCAAAGGATTGACCCTTACGTCCATGATTCGTCGCCATACATAAACCAAAAACATTGCGGATCGTCTAAATAGAGTGGGCTTGTTCATAGTAATTTTCCTCTTTTCATTGCCTGTTTAAGCCACTTAGTTTTTAACCCGGGTAACACTTGGGTCTATGCACTCGATAAAACTAAGATCAGACATATTTATTATTTTTGAGAATTTCCCCTACCTCTCAACTTTTAATATATGAGTCGGTATAAGTCCCTACGGTAGCTTTTCTCATATAGTTCACTAATAAATAAAAAGTTAGCAACCAGAAGTACCCCTTACTGTGCTCTTAATCAACTCAAAAGATTTATCTGCAGGCCTTTTATATTAGAAATATCTAATGTAGACTTACCTAATATAATTATTTGAGAGTAACAAAAGAATGGTTGAAGGCACTCATCAGCTGGACTCCCAAGCGCTACAAGAGCTACAAAAACACAGCGCAGAAGCAGCAGGCTTGCTTAAGCAGCTAGGCAATCAAAATCGTCTAATGATTCTGTGTTCTCTGATCAATGGCGAACTCTCGGTAACCGAGCTCAATAAGATAACTCATCTCAGCCAATCTGCATTGTCACAACATTTAGCCTCATTACGGAAAGCCGAATTAGTCCAAACTCGGCGGGATGCGCAAACCATTTTTTACCGCCTGCGCGGTGACGAAGCGATACAGGTCATTACTGTACTAAAGTCTATTTACTGCCCAACACTTTAGTGAGAGCGCACTTTAACTAAAAAACGTTAGCCAAAAATCCGGAGCTATGCCATGAACAACCCATATATCAGAGCAGCAAGCAGTATTTCTGCCAGCGAATTCAAACAGCAAAAACAGTCTCCCGACAGCCAGTTGCGGGTGATTGATGTCCGCACCCATGCCGAAATAGAGAGTGAATCTCTGGCAGGCTGCGCCCATTTTCCACTACAGGATTTAAACAGTGCAGCTCTGCAAAGTTACCTACAGCAGCACAGCCATGACTCAAGCCAGCCAGTGTATTTGCTCTGCGCCAGCGGCCAGCGCGCAGCCCGAGCGGCCGAGCAAGTTCAGGGAGATTTAGATAATCAACTGGTGATTGTAGAGGGTGGCTTGAACGCCTTAAAACAGCTGGGTATTGAGGTAATCAAAGGCAGTGGCACTATGATCTCTCTTGAGCGCCAGGTGCGTATCGCCGCTGGATCACTGGTAGTGCTGGGCATAGTCCTTGGCGCTACTGTTAACCCAGGCTTTTATGGCCTGCCTGCTTTTGTTGGCGCAGGACTCGTATTTGCGGGGGTCACTGACAGTTGCGGCATGGGGATGATACTCGCGCGCATGCCTTGGAATAACTAAGATGTCAGTTTTGATCGGTCTGGTTATCGGTCTTGTGCTGGGGCTTACCGGCGCTGGCGGATCAATCTTTGCTGTGCCGCTGCTGATGCTGCTGCTCGGCCTGCCGATTAACGATGCCATAGGTATAGCCCTGGGTGCCGTTGCTGTGAGCGCGCTAATAGGAACGCTGAGTAACTGGCGGGCACAGTATATTTTGTGGGTTCCAGCCATCTCTCTGGGTGTCGGTGGCGCAGTGGTGGCCCCTATCGGCAAATATATTGGCTCCCAATTACCACCAATCCTTCTTCTGCTTGGCTTCTGTGCCCTGGCATTTATTATTGCTGGCATTATGTGGCGGCAAACGGTAACGACGCCTGAGCTAGCCAATGTGGTGCGCTCCGGGCACGGGACTGAGAATGATCTTATAACGCCGATCTGCCGCTTTAGTCCAGAGAACCCATTCGATACCAGCCCCAAGTGCATTGCCGCGCTAATTGGCTGCGGACTCGTGGTGGGATTGTTAAGTGGGCTATTTGGTGTCGGCGGCGGTTTCTTGATTGTGCCGGCGTTACTGTTTATTACGCAGGTATCTATGCGCCAAGCGGTAGCCACTTCACTGCTCATTATCTGTGTGATCGGTGGCACCGGATTTACTAGCTTTGTGGCAGGCAATAGCTCTCTGGACTGGCTGCTTTTAGCACAGGTCTGTTTTGGCGGTTTACTGGGTATGTTAGGCGGGCGCTTGATCGCAGACAAAATTGCCGGCCCACAGTTACAGAAGATTTTTGCTCTGGCCCTGATTGTAATCGCAGCAATAACCCTGACCAATAAACTGATCAATGGAGTGATTTAACGATGATTTTTAGACAGCTATTTGACCCTGAGTCATCCACTTATACTTATTTACTCGGGGATGAAGAAACTCGACAGGCAGTACTAATAGACTCAGTACTGGGCAGCACAGATCAAACCCTAATGCTGCTTGAACAGCTCGATCTGACACTATGCATCGCCCTGGATACCCATACCCATGCCGACCATATTACCGGCCTTGGCGCACTGCGTGATCGCACCGGCTGCACCACTATGATGGGTGAACAGGCCGTGGCTAGCTGTCTGACGGAGAATTTTAAAGATGGCGATCAGATAGCCTTGGGCAATATTAAACTCGAGGTTATTTATAGCCCTGGACATACAGACGACTCCTACAGCTTTTATCTGCCTAGCGAGACAGGTGGCATGTTATTTAGCGGTGACACTTTATTAATTCGCGGTACAGGTCGCACCGACTTTCAGAATGGTGACGCTCGGCAACAGTACAACAGTCTGTTTAATCGGTTATTAAAACTGCCAGACAGCTGCACTCTCTATCCAGGCCACGACTATAAGGGTTGGACACTGAGCACTATTGGTGAAGAGAGACGCAACAATCCTAGACTGCAGATAGCCAATCAAGCTGACTATGTAGCCTTAATGGACAGCCTGGATTTGCCGACCCCTAAGCTAATGAATATTTCAGTTCCGGCTAATCAAGCCTGTGGTGATACGCAGTAAGGGTTTTAGTCGAAAAACCGCACTGCCCTAGCTGCTTGCGGTTTTCCCAGAACTAAGCGAAACGGTAAGTCCACAGATATCCCAACGGGTTGCGGCAAATATATCTGGCTACGATTAGTCCCGGCTGAAGTAAATATTTTTCAGTTGAACCTGTTTATTCTCAGCACGATTCTGACTCAGCAAAGACAGAATGCCTGTCACATCTTTGAGGTCGGTACCGGCATTTAATTCGTCTATCGAAAGCTTATAGCTGGTCCATTCATCAGTCACTTGGCGAGCTGTGCCCGGCCCAAATGCGGCAAAGCTATTGACCTGATCACCATCCAGATAGCGCCCGGTTTGGAAACCGATATTAAAGCCAATACCTGAATCGCCTCTCAATTCAAAATGCAGATACCCCGATTTGAAGTTCTCGAGGTTCTCGCCCACCTCGCCCTGAAACTCGAGGCTGGTACCCCACCAGTCGCTGGCACGAGTTGCTACGCTAACCACGCCCTGCTGAGACATTTCAATACTGACTGTGCCCTCCCAGGGAATCAGTTTGAGAATAGCACTGGGATAAGTCGTATTATTGCTACCGGTAGGTTGGATAGACTCATGCACTACCACGTAGCGACCTGCAGTCACCGCTTCCCCGGGAACAGCAGCGGGGTTTATAGTGGTAATTTTACGAATCGCCATAAGGCTCTTGAAAGGGGGGCTAAGCATCTCACTGAGTAATTTGGCCTCATCTCCGCCGTAGCTTTTTACCAGCGGCTTTCCGTTGCGGGTCAAGCCGTCGAAACCACCCTCATCAAACAGATCCCAGAACGCATATTTCACTTCATTATTCAGATTGATAAATCCAAAGTGGTTTTCAGAACCTCCGGCATCTCCTGAATCTTTCCACTGTTCGTCAAAAGCTTCAAAGTAGAATAACGACATGCCGGCCCCGTCAGTCCAGTCGCGCATATAGTTGTAGAACAGCTTTTCTTTGTATTCATCCGCTGCCATTGAACCCTTGGCACCATAGGCTGCAGAGTCGTTGGACGCCCAGCCGGTCTCGCCTATATGGATGGGCTTATCGAGACCTAGACTCTCAACATAGTCCGCCACGCCCTGATATTGTGAAGCTGCGTACTCTACTGCTCGCGCCATGGCTGCGGCCGTCATCTCTTGCTTGGACAGCTGCTCTTCATCTGCCAGCACGCCCCAAAAATCCTGATTATAAAAAGAGTCATGGAAGGGATAGGTGTGCACAGAAACGAAATCGACAGCTTTAATCAGTGCGGCCAAATCATCGGTTTGGTAAAACGTGGCACCACCGCCCCAGGATTCATAGTTATCTGAACTGGTGATCCAGATATCGGGATTTAAACCACCAGAGGCCTTTAGGCCCTGCAAATAGTTCACCCACTTAAGAACCGTGTTGGGATAGACAAAGTACTTTACCGCCCACTGCACCATGGATTCATTGCCCACGGCAATCGCCTTAACAATGTCGGGATATTGGTTGGCCATCGCGACCGCAGTGTCTATCTCGCGAGTATTGTTGTCGACATTACCTCTGTTGTGATCGGTGAGGGTATCGCCATCCCAGGCATTTTTTTCTTCATCCCAAACGCCAGATCTCCAGGCATTGTGAGCCTCGATCCAGGTGCCGATCATCAGGTACATTTCAAAATTTGGATCCTGATTTTTTAGGGCACGAATAGCCTCTAGCAAGCTCGCCACCTGCGGATACTGCGAGGTGTTGTAGGTTCGCAAAACCTTGACACCCATGGCAGAGAGTATTTTTAAGTCTTCAGTTAGCTGCTCGTGAGTTGGCGCAAGATCGCGGGTCTTGCCACGGTAGCCGCCATAGGAAATCGCTGGATAATCGGGATTACCCAATATCTCCGCGGCTGTCGGGCCATGGAGATTAGTCTCCACAGCATCGTTATCTGCTGGCCCACAGGCAACCAATAAACTCAGGGTGAAACACAGCGCAATGGCTTTGGAAAAAGTAGTCACGGATTAAGATTCCTATAGAGAGTAGGTAATTTTCTAATTTTTATTTTTGATCAAGTATACGAGTCGATATTTGTTTTTCAAAGCGACTCGGTGAGCCCCACGCTTTATTAGCGACGAACAGTGGTTTTTTCCACGATGAATGGACTGCCTGACTCTTACTCAGTTGAAGTAAACTTGAGAGTTATCTTCGCGCACAGAGAACCAGTAAATGAAACCCAGCAAAGTAGCATTAAACAAACAGTCTCAACGGTATCAACTCAGTGTCGATGGCAAGCCTTTCTATATCAAAGGTGCCGGACTCGAGTTAGGCAGCATACAAAGTCTCGCCGACTACGGCGGCAATGCCTTCAGGACCTGGCGCGTGGAAAATGGCGAAAAATCAGGATTAGAAATTCTTGATGAGGCTCACAAGCATGGACTAATGGTCTGTATGGGTCTGGATGTGGCGCGCGAGAGACATGGCTTTGATTACAGTGACAAGAAAGCCGTGGCGGAGCAGTTGGCCGCTATGGAACGGGATGTACTTGCGCTCAAGGACCACCCTGCACTATTGATGTGGGGCATAGGCAACGAACTAAACCTGCGCCATATCAACCCGAAGGTGTGGAATGCTGTAAATGATATGTCCAAAATGATCCACAGATTGGACCCCAATCACCCCACCACTACTATGCTGGCAGGCGCCGAGCCGGACGTGATTAAACTGGTGGTATCTCGCTGTCCAGATTTAGATCTACTGTCATTCCAACTCTATGGCGAGATTGATCAACTGCCAGACTTTCTGTCCAAGAGTGGTTTTACCGGAGCCTACACAGTCTCTGAATGGGGCGCCACCGGCCACTGGGAATCACCCTGCACGGATTGGGACAGACCATTTGAAGCCAATAGCTCGGTTAAAGCTGACTGTTATCAACAGCGTTATATTGACTTTATCGCAGCGGATCGCCGGCAGTGCCTGGGATCGTTTGTGTTTCTGTGGGGACAGAAACAGGAGCGCACCCCCAGTTGGTACGGGGTATTTTTGGAGCAGGGGCAATATACAGAATCGGCCCAGGTCATGGGCACATTGTGGACCGACAGAGCCCCTGAGAAGCCAGTGGCAAAGTTAGTATCTCTGGAGATTGACGGCCTCGAGGCACCAGCGAGCATTTTCTTAACCGAACAAAAACATTACTCCGCCAGGGTAGCTGTTGATTATCAACAGACAGAAACCCTCAGCTATCACTGGGAATTGCTTAAAGAGGTCGACAAGACATTAGAGAGTGACGGCGGCGATTTTGAACCCAGACCCGACACCGTTTGGCAGCAATCGGGAGACAGCAGTTTGGATAGCGTTGAGTTTCCGGCACCGGAACCAGGGGAATACCGATTGTTTGTTTTAGTTCTGGACAGCCATGGTGGCGCGGCTACCGCAAATTTGCCCGTCTTGGTCGAAACTGCCACGACTTAATAAGGGGCCTCTCCTATACTTGGGGCTAACAAGAATCAGCCTCAAAACATAATAATAATAGTGATAAAAACTATGCCTCAAGACACCTTAGCTCAGCCCCTGAGCTCCGATAATAGCGCTCACCAGCGTATTCCTCTGGATCAAAAGATCGCCTGGGGCATTGGTATGTTAGCCAACCAGATGTTCCCTGCGGCACTGGGTATCTTTATGGTGCTGCTGGTCCAAAGTCTGGGTATGAGCCCTCTTTTATGGTCGCTGATCTTCCTTATCCCCAAGCTAATTGATGCTATCACCGATCCGCTGATGGGCTATATCTCAGACCATACTGTCTCTCGATGGGGCAAGCGCAGACCCTATGTCTTTATAGGTGCCATTATCTCGGGATTCTCCTTTGTGATGATGTGGCAGCTGTCTGCAGAAAATACCGAGATGTATAACTTTTACTATTTCCTTACCTGGTGCAGTATTTTCTGGATTGGTATGACAATCTTCAGCGTGCCCTACGTGGCCATGGGCTATGAAATGAGCTCCGACTTTCACGAGCGCACTAGGCTGATGGCAATTGCTCAGTGGATCGGTCAGTGGGCTTGGGTGATAGCGCCGTGGTTCTGGATTATTCTCTACGACCCCAGCTGGTTCGAGTCCGCCACTGAAGGTGCTAGAACGCTTTCTATTTGGGTAGCGGGTGTCTGTATGAGTCTGGCTTTGGTGCCGGCAATTTTTTGTACCTTTACTAACACGGCTGAAGATGACAACCAATCAGTAGCTAACGAAGGCACAATGATGGACAGTGTCCGGGACTTCGGTAGCGGTATTATGACCACACTGCGCAATAAGCCTTTCCGAAAAATCTGTCTCGCCACCTTCTTGGTCTTTAATGCCTTTCAGGTTATCGCAGCATTCTCCTGGTTTATTATTGTTTACTACATGAACGCGGGCGACCCAGTTGCCGCTGGTGTCTGGCCTACCTTGTTTGGCTCTGTAGGCGCTCTGTTCACTTGCTTCCTGGTGATTCCGGTAATCAACTGGTGTGCACAGACCTATGGCAAGCTCAATACTTTTATGGTCTCTCAAGCCGTGTCTCTGCTGGGTTATATCTTGCTCTGGTGGGGCTTCTCGCCAGAAAACCCCTGGATGATGTTTATCCCTCTGCCGCTGTTCTCCTTCGGTATTGGTGGCCTGTTTACCATCATGATGTCTATGACTGCTGATATCTGTGATATGGATGAACTAGAGACAGGCGAGCGCCGTGAAGGTACCTTTGGTGCTATCTACTGGTGGATGGTGAAGTTCGGTGCAGCGGTTGCCGGTGCTGGCTCAGGCTTGATACTCAGCGTTATTGGCTTTGACCAAACCGTTGCTATACAGAGCGACGAGACCCTGGCTATGTTGCGTCTTAGCTATGTTTTGATTCCCTGTATCGGCACCAGTATCGCTATCTTTGTAATGCGCAACTACGACTTGGACGAGCAAAAAGCCAATGAGATTCGCGCTCAACTGGATGCTCGCGCCGCTGCCAGATAAAGCATACTACCGCTGAAGAAAAAGCTGAGTAATCTCAGCGCATAAAAAAAGCCGCCTGATCAGGCGGCTTTTTTGTTTCTGGCAACAACGCAGTGGGCTTGGCCCTGACTATGACTACTCCAGTCCAGGCTGCAACGCCACCTGGATACTGCTTATAGTCCCTTTCTTGTCGAAAATAGCCATCGACAGATCAGTGTCTAAGCTGTTGCCCGAGATGCTCTCGCTACTACCATCGGCAAAGCTCAGTTCAATGGACGTCTGCTCTGCCAAGCTGTAGACCACAGGCACCTGACAGTAAGTGAAACCAAGCTGGCCGGCTTTCAGAGGAAGAGATTTCTGCTCGCCCTTTATATCAAAGTAAACCAGCGTATCTGAACCTAGCAGGAACTCAGATTTTCTAAGAATAAACGGGTTAAAAGTGATCGAACCATTGACCACCTGAACACCCAACTCCTGCAAACGGGCGATTACCTCTTCTTTCACCTGACCGGTCATACCAGGCTGTTTAGCACCTGCAAAGCCTGGGGTGTGAGAGTATGGATCTGTGGGGAAGGCACCATAGTTATCTGGCGTTTTGTTAAAGCCAATCCCGGAACGGATATCAAAGTAGTGATCTGCCAGTCGACCCATGGTCACTGCATCGCTGTTTTGCTCGAGACCTTTCTGGAAGCTTTCCAACGCAGCTAACAACAACTTGGACACCATGTGCCAGTAGATTGAACCCAAACCTTCATAGGCATACATGCCGCCAGAGCGACCGGTAAACTGACGATGGTTAAATACAGATTCGAAAATCTCCTCTACCAAAGTCTGGTCCTGAGCAACCAAATCAGCATAGCCATTATCAGCCAGAGTCTGCATAGCGGACTGAGCGCTCATCACATTATTAAAGGCACCGTTAAAGTGATAGCCACCCTCAGAATTAGACTCGATTAGACTCGTATCACCAGCGGATACCAGCGCCTGCAGAAGAGCTGAACGCTGAACGTCTGCCGCTGGAATAATATTTTTATCCATAAACCTTGTTAGCTCACGGTCTGGATAGAGCAAATAGGAATTCTGACGCGCGGTGTAAAGGTCTGACTGGCGCAGCACATCGAGTACTGCCAGAGACTCTTCCGGGCTCAGACAACCAGAGCTCAATACCGCAACCTGCCCTTCCAGCATCTCATACAGATAGGTAATCTCAACCCCATCATCGGTTGCTGTCATCAGGTTGTAGGCATGATAGAGGCCGTCTTCGCGGCGGTTAGCGCGAATGCTGTGATCGATAAACTCTAGAGAGGTCTCACAGAAAGCGATCAAGTCTGCAGTCTTGACAGCCACGCGTTCACCGACAAAACCATCAGCGTAAATACCCGCACGGAAAGTGTCAGCGGCACGACCTAGACGGCCAAGCATCAAGCCGCGATCTTTATCGCTAATTTTTCCGTCCAGCAAATCACGGCTATCGACAAACGTGCTGTTGATGCTGTTGAGTAGCTCAACCAGTTCTGTGGAAATGTCTACCTGATCGAACTCGACTTCAGAGAACAGATCCAGCAGATACTGCTGATAGCGTCTGGTGTAATAAAGGGTGACCATGGATACGCCATAACCAACCAGAGCATTGTTGGCGTCATTCCATTCCGGCCGCTGAGTATTCATCCAGATGCCGGCTTCAGGAACAAAGTTCGACAGCTTTGACAGCACTGTGGCCAACAGCTTTTCGGTCAGATTAACAGTGTAGACAGAACCATTTTTATCCCAGATCAGTCGACCGTCTGCGCCCACGGCTTCGACCCGTTGACCGATTAATGCGTCAGTTTCCTCATCAAAATCGATGGTGTTATGAGGATCTTTAAGCAGCTCCTCATAACCTTTAATACGGTAGGGAACATTGGCATAGCAGAACAGGTCTGCACTGAGGAATTTTTTCAGCGTGCCCGGATGATAATCACTGGACAGCTCCAAAAACTTAAGCAGATAAATAATCTGGTGATCGCCCCAATAACCAATACTGGCCCAGGGATCATTAGGCTCAGGTTTTTCCCAGTCGATACCGGCCTTGGTGATTCGATAGGGATTGTAGCCATCAGCAGTAGACGCGTTGACGAACTTGCTGATCATCGATTCAACATAGTTGGGAATCGAGATACTTAGCGCTTCCCAGTTCTGGAAGATATCACGCCAGTTGCCTTCAAAATTCAGTAACTGAGAGCCATCATCTTTTTTCACCTGAATCGCAAATTTGTTCCAGGGTCGCGAGGGATCGCCATGGCGGCGGCTAAAGGAAAGTGGCAGATACTCCATGCACAGGCGCTGCAAGCTGGCATTATTGGTTTGCTCAGCAGCGGCAATCAGGTCACTGTAGTGGAAGCTATCTTCGAGACCTTCAAAAAAGGCAGCGGACTTCTGATATTCAACCCGGTTAAAGCCTTCTACAAAGCTAATTAAATCCGCTTTATCAACAGCATAGTTATCAACAAACAAACCACCGCGCATCACGTTAAACAGCACATTGGCAAAGTGGTGGTTGGCGCTCAGTCGGTCTTCGGTAACTTGCAAGCCGTCGGAGGTTCCTACGATGCGTGCCAAGTTAAGGGATCCTAGAGCTATATCATCCTCTATATCCTGAGCAATAGTGGCGCCGCTATTGATATAGGCATTTAGCTCACGAACATCTGCCGGGCCCTGGTTAACATCGGCAACAATGCTCCAGCTCTGCTCAGCATCGGATGCAAGCGTTAAAGAACCATTGACGAAGTAAGCACCGCGTCGACCGCGAACATCAGATTCTTGATCTACACCCAGGCCTTTTCGAAAAGCATCCAGCTGTATAGATGACACCAACTTGGTGGCCTCGGACATGCCCACAGACCAAGCTACAGACGCCGAAAGGGCCTCACTGGGCTCAGCGCGGTCAACCAGAATCGAGCTCATACTGTAAAGACCCAGACCTGTATCTGCCTGAAGTTCATTCTTTTTGTAGGCATCGACCAGGCAACTCAACGAGTTCTGCACATCGGATTCGACACCAAAGGGAATCAGGTTCTCTATGCCGTCAAGAATATCGACACTGACAGAATCGGGACTGTTATTGACCATCGTGGCTGTCTTTACAAAACCAAACCGATCAGAGGTACGCCAGGCATAACTGAAGCTCAGATCCAGATCATGGTTGACCTCTTCAAAGATCAGCTTGTCGCCATAGACATTTTTATAGAGATTTCTAGTGATGTTATAGACACCGGCATACTGCTCGGACAGTGGTTCCCACAATGAGGTCTTATCACCTGAAGTCACAAGCGCAATGGTTCTGCTGCCGGTAAACGGCGAAGAATCGCTGATCTTGTCATCGGTGTAGTAGGGGAATAGCGCGCTTTGAGAATCTACTCGCCCCGCTGAAAGACCGCCGCGAGTGGAGATAAACATCCAGTGATTTGAATCACTCACTACACTGATGAAAAAGTCTTTCATCTGGTCATAATTAGCGATCTTATAAAACTCTTCGCCCTTAATAGTGACGTATTCTCCAGAAACGCTTTGTTGCTCGTCCTGAACTAGCTGATTTCCGATATGGATAGATTTATGAGTCATGGTTTCCCTAAACATTATAATTTTAACGTCACCGAGAAAGTCCTCGATGCATGGCATTTTCCTTGTCTCTAAATGCCTTATCCCAAGCCCAAAGGGGCCTGCGCGACGTTTTAAGCGGCCGGTATCCTAATATCAGACCCTTTTTTACGCAACACTGCATTTATCCCAATGAGTTAACATGGCGCCTCCTCGGGATAAGATGGACTTAGGGTTCGTTGAAACTTAGTCGGGGCTCAGGTAGCATTTTATACTAGCCAGAATCTAAAATAATTAACTTGAAACCAATTCACAGGTCCAAAATCCCCCATGTCCAAAAGAGAAGATAAAGTAATGTCCCTATCCGGGATAGATTCATCCGCCGTCAGCAAGCAGCAGCTAAAAGAGCACTTTCACAGCTACTTGGATAGCGGCATGCACGGGATTGGCTTTAGTGCGTATGAAGAGGGCCAGGAACCAGGCGATGACATTAGCCGTGAGCAGGTCGAGCGACGCATGGCAATACTCAAGCCCAGTGTTGAATGGGTACGTTCCTTTTCTTGCTGTCAGGGTAACGACCTTATTCCTCTAATCGCCAAAGAGATGGGCCTTAAAACTCTGGTCGGCGCTTGGCTGGGCGATGATCTAGAAAAAAATGAACTGGAAATCGCCGGTCTGATCAAACTCGCCAAACAGGGCCTGGTCGATATTGCCGCAGTGGGCAATGAGGTTATGTATCGTAAAGATCTCACTGAAGAGCAACTGCTCGACTACATTGCACGGGTTAAAGAAGCACTACCTGATATACCAGTAGGCTACGTGGATGCCTATTATGAATTTGAAGATCGTCAGGCCATTACAGACGCTTGCGATGTCATTCTGGCCAATTGCTATCCCTTCTGGGAAGGCTGTGCCCTTGAATACTCTCTGCTCTATATGAAGGATATGTACCGCAGAACAGTGGCCGTAGCCGGAGATAAAAAAGTTATCATCACCGAAACTGGCTGGCCGAACCAAGGCGAGAAGTTCTACGGAGCACAGCCTTCGGAAGAGAACGCGGTTCGCTATTTTTTAAATACTCAGCACTGGGCAAAGACAGAAAATATTGATATCTTTTACTTTTCATCGTTTGATGAGTCCTGGAAAGTGGGCGCAGAGGGCGATGTAGGTGCCTTTTGGGGCCTGTGGGATAAAGATGAACAACTAAAATACTCAGAGCTATCATGACAACTAAACCGCTACCCTACCGCAAAGCTATCTGCTATTCCGGCTACCGAGATGGACAGAGCCCCGAGTCTGGAGAGATCCCTTCTTATGAGCAGGTCAAACAAGATCTGCTGATCTTACAAGAGCAATGGCAGTCACTGCGCCTGTATGCCAGCGACTCACACTCGGAAACAGTTCTCGCGGTCATTAAGAACGAAAGCATGCCATTTGATGTCATGCTCGGCGCTTACATCACTGCCGAGGTCGACAATCCTGAATGCCCCTGGGGTGGTGTTTATCCGCCGGAGCAATTGCTCGCTAACAGGCAGGAAAATAAAACCCAAATACTGCGCTTGATAGAACTGACGAATGCCTACTCAAGTATTGTTAGCTCAGTATCCATTGGCAATGAAGCCTCAGTGAGCTGGACTGATCATATGGTCACCACTGACAGCCTAGTGCGCTACGCGAGACTGTTAAAAAACGGCGTTTCACAGCCTGTTACCTTCTGCGAGAACTATGTGCCCTGGCTCGAAAAGCTACGCCCCCTTGCCGAAGAGTTGGATGTTATATCTATTCACACCTACCCGGTTTGGGAATATAAAAGTATTGAAGAAGGTCTGGCTTACACCATAGAAAACTACAATGCCGTTGCCCAAGCCTACCCTGAAAAACAGGTCGTGATTACCGAGGCAGGCTGGGCCACTAAAACCAATGGGTTCGGCATAGACTGTCATAATGTTAATCAAGAATTCCAGCAACGCTATTATGAAGAACTGATGGACTGGGCTGAAAAGGAGCAGGTACTGGTGTACTACTTCGAAGCCTTTGATGAAAACTGGAAGGGTTCCAGCGACCCTCTAGAACCAGAGAAGCACTGGGGTCTTTACAGGGCCGATCGAACACCCAAGCTTGCTCTGGCAGCTTCGGCATAAAAAA